>TARA_R110001583_G_scaffold45552_1_pt1 | contig 21251 bp, 30 predicted proteins | sample TARA_R110001583 | Tara Oceans TARA_R110001583 (sample SAMEA4398432) | marine metagenome | biome: Polar Biome; feature: [MES] marine water layer (ENVO:01000295) within the mesopelagic zone...; material: water (ENVO:00002006), including particulate matter (ENVO:01000060) such as...... | reverse complement strand
AAATCCGCACCCCATATAATGGGTACGCAGTCCCATGGTTTCGTTCGGTACTGTACTTTGACATTGTGAATATGATCGGGGACTCCCATTAATCAGGAGTCTATTGCCATGAATACCATTAATATCAATCTACCCGAGTCCGTTACTTTCCGTTGTTCCCAATCGGGCGAGTCCCGCGAACTGGAACTGGCCACGTTGGCACCGGAGTACATCGCGCAAATCATTGGTTCGTGCCAAGTCGCGACGGATGCAATGGCACTCGGAAAAGATGCGACTCGCGAAGAAAAGGTTCGGGCTTGGAACGTTGCATTTGCCCGACTCCAATCCGGTGATCATAAGTTCGGTGCGGGCGGCGGTCGGAACCTTTCCGTCGAGGAACGTGCAACGCGCGAAGTAATCGAAAAGATTGCAACTGAAAATGGTGCCAAGTCCGTCGATGCGAAAGCACTCGCAAAAACACCGATGGCGACTATCCGAAATTGGGCGGAAGCTTCCGATACAACCATAACCGCACTTATGGAAGTTATCCAACCACAAATTGACGCATTAATTGAAGTCAAGTCCACGAAGTTGAACGTTACCATTACTTTATAAACCCATGGAGTCCCCGACATATTCCAAAGGCCCCTTAACCGGGGTCTTTTCTTTTTTTGTGCCAAAGTTCGGCCCTTCTCCCAGCAACGTGTTTATAGTTTCGCACCTTTGTACTAATATTTCGAGCATCAGCTTCATTGTTTCTCCAATGTACCCTTCAATTCGGATACAATTCCCTACAATATCTTCAATCCGTAGATGTACATCCCATCGACCCACATTCAGCCATACCAGCACCCTAGGTATGGTCATCCTTACTCCTTATATATATTTATCTAGAAGTAAGGAAGTAGGTACGGGTATGGCTTGCCCCCCGTTTGTACATTGTTACATTGAAGCCAATTGATTAACAACCAAGGAACATTCAAGGGAATTGTATCCACCTTGGAACATTCAAGCCTCTTGAAGCACAGCCACCCATACCAACCTTGAACAGCACCATTGACACCTGGGGCCGGATATGCCATAATTTAAAAGTGACAAATCCGTCATAAAAACCAGGGGTAAAGAATATGAAGCCTAAAAAGATAAAGCGGGTAAAAGTTGCCTGCCGTTCAACCGGCAAGGTGTTTTGGGTCAAACAAAAGCATCTTACACGTTGGAGGCCTTCAACGGCAAACGACTATAGAATGATTCCTGCCGTTGACCCAGACAGCACAAGTTATATGCCTGGGTCGTCCAAAAAGAAGGTGGACTGACATGGTTATGTTCCAATGTAAAGCTTGTGAGCACATCTGGGAAGAGCCCCTTGCTTCAGTCAATCAGGCATTGTGTACAGCCTGTGACAATCCAGAGACTGTTGAACCACTCAAGTTTGTTGAGTGTTTTCAAGACGGTAATTCATTTTACCGTGCACGGAGGGCCACGAATATGTCCAGCCTAATGTGCGAGGCACCTTTCAAGGTGTATGACAATAATTTGCCATTAGCGATATTGGCACGCGACTGGTTTACTCTAGTCTACTGTCAGCAGCATGGCATTAAACCTAATTGGTTAGAGGAAAAATAACATGATTAAGATCGAAAAGAACATACCTATGCCTCATAATATAAGGGCTGGGTATTCAAAGTACCCCTTCCAAAATCTGGAAGTTGGTGACAGCTTTCTATTCCCTCTCAAACCTGGACAATCCAAGTCCAATTACATAGCCCGCGCACGCGCCGCTACCCACCAAGCTTCCAAACTTCTTAAGCCCAATAAGTTCACGGCTCGCACCACTGCGGAAGGCTTACGCATCTGGAGGCTTAAATGACCAAGGTAGTCGTTAATCGCTGTTATGGTGGCTTCGGACTTTCTCCGCAGGCTACTGCACGTTACGCAGAACTTAACCACATCAGGCTTGTAGATGACTGGCACAACCACAAGCTTCCCTTCATTCCTGAGGATATTAAGCGGGATGACCCTACTCTTGTACAAATCGTACAGGAGCTTGGGGAAGACGCTAATGGTCTTGCTGCCGATCTGCAGATCTTAACCATACCTGATAATGTGCAGTGGACTGTCCAAGATTACGATGGGCTTGAATATGTCGCTGAAAAGCACAGGTCTTGGTCATGAGTAAGTTCAAAGTACAAGTCACCTTTGGTTGTGTTACCATAGGTGAACAGAAGTTCCATGAAGCCAAAGAGTTGTGGAACTGGTTGCAAGATCAGGCACCTACGCCTAAACCTTTGCAAATATCCATGCCTGATCTTTATCCGAAAGAAGCACGCGAAGGCATTACCATCCAGAAATACAGCGCTTCTGGGAAAAAGCAACTGACTGCAGCCGACTTGGCTGAGATCAATGCCAGCCTTTCCGCATCCCTCTCCAAGATGTTTGCAAAGGAACCAACACCATGACTGAAGTGGGTAAGATTGTAACCATGGACCTCGGAGACACTGTTCTCTGCGATTTATGTAACAAGGACTATACCGATAGCGATGAACAGGGAGGACTGATCTTTCTAAGTAATGCCGTATGTCCTACCTGTACCCCAGACATAGTGGCAAATGCCGAACAATACAACGAGACAAAGCACATCAAGGCTACCTGCCCTAGCGGAAAGTCTTTCGCAGCCTTCGTTTGGGACTATCGCGGAGGCCCAGCCGTCGTAGAAATTCAAGACTTCACTGTTGAAAACCTCCACGACACTCTTGCTGATGTTTTCGGGGAAGAGTGATGGAGATCATTAAGGATGCCATAGCATTCATTCTGTTTGTCGTTGTAGTCTTTGCATTTTTTCTTATCTTTGGAGAACTAGTATGATAGAGAAATACCAAACCCCCATCCTTGTTCCTTTTTGGAGCAATGGAAAACCCATTGGCTATAGCATTTACATTGTAGATGTGCAGGAACTGGCTGCATTCTTGCCAGCAACTAAAGCCAAGTCTACCACCAATATGTACGCTGGACAGACCTTCGTTGAAGGTTGGCGTGCCGCAAAGGAGGAGGCAGCATGACCTGTAAAAATACTCTTGAAAGAGCCGCCAAGATCATGGAGTACCGTGGCTGGTGTGACGGTTCGCTTATTGATCGCAGTGGGCGTTGTTGTATGCTTGGTGCGATCTTTCTTGCTGCAACAGGCTCGGATGAATCACAGGTCCAACCGCTTGATTATAAACCTGGTAAAGGTGCCATTGCCTACGCAGAGTTCATAACCAAGCATAAACTCCAAGATGTCATTCATGCGGTCTGTGAAGAACTCAGTTTGGTGCCTGAGGAGCTTCCTGAGTTCCGTGCAATTTACAGCTGGAACGATGAGCAAACTTACAACGATGAACCCATGGAAAACTGCATAACTGTCTTGAACCTTGCAGCTACTCATTGTAAGGACCAGACATGACCCAGGATGAACGTGAAGCCGTAAGACTGGGGGGAAACCTGTTGGACTTTGTAGTCCGTGCGGGTATCTATCCCAATAGTGTGCTAGAGATTCTTGAGCAGGAAGTGGGCAGCTTTGTAAAGCAATGTGACGATGAGCCTGAGGACGCAGCTTTCTTCCGACAAGCAATAGATTTCATAAGGAGGAAGGCTCATGACTGAGTGGACCGAAGAACAAAACAGCATCTTCGAAGCGTTCCCCTCCGATAGCAATTTGGAGGTGGACGCATTGGCTGGCACAGGTAAGACTACTGTGAATGTGGAGGGAATCGGAAGGCTTGACAAAGATATTGACATACTTGCCTGTGCCTTCAACAAGCACATCCAAACCACCCTTGAAAAGAAGCTCAAAGATTCCACCGCGGTAGCCCTGACTATGAACGGCATGGGCCATCGAGCCTGGGCGAAGTATCTTGGGCGTCGGCTTATTCTTGAGCAGAACAAGGTCGGCATGATCACAACCGAAGCCACCAAGACCATCAAGGATGAAGATGTGTGGTTGCCTGTTATACAACTCGTAGCCAAAGCCAAGACCGCTGGCATCGTCCCTGAAGGCGCACCGGAAAGCATTTCAAGCCTAATGCCAGATACCCGTGCAAACTGGGAACAGCTGGCCTATCAATTTGACATTGACTGCAGCGACACAATCATAGATATTGCTCGCATGGTCCTGACGCATTCGATACGTAAAGCATTCGAAGGTATCATAGACTTTGACGATCAAATCTATATGAGTACGCTGTGGGGTGCGCCTTTCGCACGCTATGACAAGGTGGTGGTGGATGAGGCGCAAGACCTCAACCTGCTCCAACATATGATGGTTCAGAAGTCTAGTCGTGGCCAGATTATAGCTGTTGGAGATCCACGCCAAGCCATCTATGCTTTCCGTGGAGCTGATCAAGACTCCATGGCCAAGCTTGGTAAAGAGTTAGACTCTAAGACCTATCCTTTAACAATGTGCTGGAGGTGCAGCAATGCGGTCATAGATCATGTACAAGAAATAGTGCCTATGATCCGTGCCAGAAACGGTGCGCCGGAAGGTTCAGTCTCTTATCTGAATGAATGGAACTCTGAGATATTCAACCAAGGCGACGTTATTCTCTGCCGCAACAATGCTCCACTGTTGAAGCTCGCCTTCCAGCTCTTACGTGAGGGCAAAGGCGTCTATGTTATCGGCAGGGACATTGGTGTGACATTGAAGAACCTCGTTCGAAAGGTTCTCGATAAGAACTTGGATCAGTCCATTGAAACCCTGGTCAAGTGCATCCGTGGCTGGGAACAGAAAGAGCTGATGATGGCCGAGTCCAAAGGCGATCAAGCAAAGGCAGATCGTGTGCAAGATAAGGCCGAGGCCTTGCGCTGTGCCATCACCTACTCCCGAGCCACCTCACCCAAAGAGGTCGTTAACCAGATCGACAAACTCTACTCTCGCGGTTCTGCACCAATCACCCTATCAACCATTCACAAGATTAAAGGGATGGAGCATGACACAGTGTACTTCCTTGACGCATGGTTGTTGAAGCGTGATGGAGATTATACTGGACAGGATGAGAACCTAGATTATGTGGCCCGAAGCCGCGCCAAACTCCACCTTAAATATATCAACTCGGAGGACTTTGACGATGGGTCAGAGTAAATCAATCTTTGGAAACGCAGACGCAAGGGGAGCGCTGAAGAAGGCACTCGCCTCCGAGCGTGGGGTTAAGTATGTGTTTCCCAATAAGTCTCAGGCTAACGCCTTCCGACATAAGTGCAATACAGCCCGCAGCCGAGCACGACAAGTCTCGCGTGGTATCTATACCTCAGAGGACCTGGCTTATGACACGGGAGAGTTCGATAGTATATCTGTCTATCTCCGAGAGTCGCCCATGTGGCACTGTGAAAAATGTCATGAAGCTCTAGGGAATAAATGGGCTGTAATCCTTGTGGTAGAACAAGGTGGACTTGAACAGGTGGCTGAGGTTGTTGAGCTGTAACAAGACTATTGACAATTATGATGAAGTGTGTCATTATAATAATCGCACCAGTTCGACCCCTTGTCGAAGGGGGCATTGACCTAGGGCTGGTGCGGGGGCCAATGGAGTTCTTATGGACCTCCCCTGGTCATAAGTAACACTGTTGGCCCCACCTTATTGAAAGTTGATTATGAATATATTCCTTCTTAATGAAAACCCAGCGTTGTGTGCAGAACAGCATTGCGACAAGCATGTAGTCAAAATGGCTATTGAATATGCACAACTCATGTCAACAGCACATAGAGTTTTAGACGGGGTTTCTTATAGAGATAAAACAGCAAATGGCAGCTCAATTCAAAGATGGCGACACCCTAACAGCAGCATGGAAAATATACTATACAAAGCCAGCCATGTTAATCATCCAGCTGGTTTATGGGTTAGAAGCAGTGATGCCAATTATCTTTATCTATACGATTTATGGTATAAATTATGCAAAGAATATACTCATAGATATGCTAGGGAACACTTAACAGAAACAAAATTAAGGCATCCTTTAAAGTTGGCCCCTAAGAATATAGGACACGCTCATACAGCAGACATAAATGGCTTACCTTTGGCAATGCCAGACGATGTGAAAGGCAAGAGCGTGGTCAATTCTTATCGCAGATATTATAACAAGTACAAAGTAGACTTTGCTATATACACAGAAAGAGAGGAACCAGAATGGCTAATGAAGCGTGGCATGAACCGGCTATAACATCCAGCAAACATCCAATAGCCCAGGCTATTTTAGACTACCGACAGGACAATCCTGGAATCGGAGAAAAGGTACAACGCTTTTCCAAGGTTCTCTATGCTTTCAGTGACGAACCGGAAGAGAGACTTACTATGGCCTTGGATATTCTGGTAGTAGAACTGATGCACCTCAACTCCGAAGCCGACTCCGAAGAGATCGCAACGGATATGGGAGTGCTTATCCACACCTTAATTCAACATTCGCGTCAAGCGCTGAAAGTGCAGATGAACTGATGAGTAACGATGACTTCGAAGAGCTTGCCCCAGCAGCTGAGCTGGAGAACCGTAAAACCTATACTATGTCCGAGACACAGTTTGACCGACTCCTTAGAGCATGCATCCCACCCAAGGTTATCTCTATTCACACAGGTGAACCGCAGTCTACACAAGACTCTGCGAACCTTGCATGGATCAAGCTTGGAGCTCAGATGGGCTTTGATGGTACAACGGCGAAGCCGACTAAAGAACGCCGTGTTTTTACTGCAATCCCACACAAGGAGTCATCATGACCCTATCTGATGCTGTCGCCAACGTTAATCAAGCACTTCTGGTTTGGTCAGGAATTAAAGTTGGCAACTGGAAGCTCCGACGTGAGAAGAAAGACCCTGATACCAAGGCAGAACAAAATGCTATCATTCATATCAAGAACACTCTCAAAGAACTCGAAGCCTTTGGTCTGTTCTTATGAGAGTTAATCACGATGGTCCTTGGTGGCACAACTTCATCACCGTTGAAGCGGCGAAGCAAGGCAAAACAGTTCTGGAGGTGTGCGATAAAGCTAGGATTAGCTACTCCACCTTTGGCCGGTGGAAAGGAAACAGTAAGAAGTACGTTGCAGCTCCACGCCTCAGTATGCTTGAGAAGCTTCTGTATGAACTGGACTTTCAAATCGTTGTAAGGAAAGTACCGAAAAAATTATTGTGACCCATACCTCATATCATTTCTGCGACCCATACCGGCACATCTGCAACAAAAAACTTGACATTCAAATGCCGGTATGTATAATCCATATTGTGCCATAGAACGGCGCAATTCACCCACCATCTAGAGGAGGAATATCCAAGATGGACTTCACGAAAAAGACCCCCCGCGCCGAGGCAACGATCTCAGGCGAAACCTTTTCTGTCCCGACACCCTTCATTGAAGGCACAGTGCTGACCGGAAACCAGGCCAGCGCCCTCAATCAAGTCCTCGTTGAGAATGTCCGCAACAACTTCGCCAGTCGTATCAAAAAGGCGAAGGAAACTGAAGGCGGCGTACTTCCCTCCCAAGAAGAACTTGATGCTTACGTTTCCACCTATGAGTTCGGTGAACGACGCGGCTCAACTGGCGATCCTGTCCAGCGCGAAGCCTTGTCCATTGCCACTGAGTTGGTGAAGGAAGCGATCAAGGATGCTGGCAAGAAGGTCAGCGACTTCGATGCCAAGTTCATCCGTTCAAAAGCGGAAGAAACTGTGGCAGCCAATCCGCAAATCACGGAACAGGCCCAGGCTGTTGTGGCGCAGCGCGCGTCCATCGGCAAAACCGAAATCAATCTCGGCTCGTAAAGAACTCCCCCTGAGAGTCTAGTATTCTCAGGGGATTTTTACATGAAAGAGCAGGAGATACTCGGGATCTTGACGCGAGCAATAGAGTCTGATCACGGTGTTGAAGTAACCACTGATAACTTAGACAGCTTCCGTCAAGTATGTTACAAGGTGCGAAAGAAATTTGATCTTAAAGTTTCTTTCAAGCGTTGTCCAACTGACCCTGATCGACTATGGATTGTACCGGATGAAAGATGAAATTCTAGAAAAAGTAACGCTGAACCTCTACCAAGGTGACAGGGAGACACTGCAAAGTTTCTATCCTCGTACACCCTGGAGTGTAGTCGTGCGGGAAGCTATACACGATCTGTGTAAACGACTCCGCACACGTGAAACCTTGTCCGAGAAGGAGGACACAAGTGAACCACCCACAGTTAGACTTGATGGACCCAGCAGCATTGGAAAAGATATTCCTGAAAGACCCGCTAAAGCTAAGCGATCCAGAGGTGGACGCAATCGTAGCAAACCTAAGACAAAAGCGTGAGATCTGGCAAAAGGAAGAGCTGGATGCTAAGAACGAGGGACGCCGCACCAAGTCCCCGAAGAAAGATCAAAAAGATTTTCTCAATGCTTTGAAAGTGCAGGCCTAAGTATGGATGAAGTCATAACCAATCGAGCCTTCGAACACAACACTTCCTTTTCTACCACACACCCCAAGCTCCAGCTTGCATGGGACTCCCATTCCTTAGGTACATTCAAGGAGTGCCCGCGCAAGTATGAGTATGAAATCATTGAAGGCTTCCAAGGTAAGCCTAACAATCCTCATTTGCTCTTTGGCATCTGGCTGCACGCAGCTCTTGAATACTATGATAAGGCCCTAGCCAAAGGACAAGATCATGAGGATGCGTTGCGTAACACCGTGAGACAAACTCTGCACATGTCGCAAGAGAATATGTTTGAGCATCAGTGCAGAGGATGTGCCATGACCCTTATCTTTGCTGTCAAGCATTCTCACTGTCCCAACTGTGGCACAGCTGAACCCAAGATCATTGAGTTCCAACGTCCCTGGAAATCCGACGACAAGAACAAGACCCGCTATAATCTCTTACGTACAGTGGTCTGGTACTTGCTAGAGTTTCAGGACCACCCAATGGAAACTGTGCAACTGGCAGAGGGTCCAGCGGTAGAACTTTCATTCTCTTTTGATACAGGAGTGACAGCCCCGGATGGTAATAACTATGTATTCTGTGGGCATATAGATCGCATCGCTGAGATGAGCAATGAACGCTGGATCATGGATCGTAAGACTACCAAGTCTACCATGTCCAGTAAATTCTTTGATGGGTTCACTCCTGATAACCAAATGTCTATGTATACTCTTGCAGGACAGGTCGCGTTCGGCCAAGAAGTCAAGGGAGTTATAGTCGATGGGGCACAAATTGCCGTGAACTTTTCCAGATTCCAACGCGGTTATGCTCTTCGTAATAAAGAGACCCTGGAAGAATGGGTAAAGGACTCGCTCATCTGGATCAGGCATGCAGCTGAGTATGCTGACGCTGATCACTGGCCCATGAATGACAAGTCATGCCACAACTACGGCGGCTGTCCTTACAGAGGTATCTGTTCTAAGTCTCCCCTAGTTCGTGAAGAATTTCTTGAAGCCAATTATACCCGTCGCAAGTGGGACCCTCTCGAAAGGAGATAGTAATGAGTCTTGTTGAAAAGTTGATGGGTAAACAAAAGCCCGCTGGAGATCTTGTAAAACTGTCCAACAAAGAAGTGGACCCAAAAATAGAAGACATAACGCCTTGGGCCGGACACTTCTGGGCAACCCATCCCGACCAGCCCAACATCGAGTCTCCACCTTTCAATGTAAGCTGGCCGTCCGATGTAGCTCAGACAAGCAAGAAACATCTTTGGCTTCTTCGGAAGTGTGCTATAATAATCCGTAACAGCGTTCCAAAGAATGAGGAAGCTTATAAGAGGTGGCATGCACACTACGTAGAATGGTGTGCCAGGTTTGCGCAGTCCGCACCCGTTCAAGATGAGGACTTGTTTTACTGGGTAGAGATCTTGAATGAAGCGGAGCGTTGTCCTATCGCTGACTCTGGCAAGCCTACTTGGAATAAGACTCATGCTATTGCGTGTCGCACTTTCTCTGAACAAATCCGGCGTCTTGAATATTGGCTCCGCACAGGAGGTATTGCTTAATGGGGAACCTTTCAACGTCAGGGGAACCTGTCAAGATGCTCCTTATCGGGGACTCGGGTAGCGGCAAGACCTCCGCGCTTTGGAGTCTAGCCCAGGCTGGCTACCGCGTAGTCATAGCTGACTTTGATCGTGGCCTTGATTTCATCCGTTACAAAGCCCGACAAGATCCGAAGCCAGCTGAAAATATCTGGTCCGAATCTTTCCAAGATAAATTCTCCACTACCGGAGGTTTCATTGTCGATGGGATACCAGACGCCATTGTGCGCTTTGGGCAGTGGATGAATACTTGCAAGGGAGACGGATACGATCTGGGACCAGTGACTGGCTTCGATGCAGATAGTGTTTTTGTCATTGATAGCCTCACACATCTTGGCAACTCTGCCATGCGAAATGTCATGGCAATCAGTGGACACCTCAACAAGCATGCAAGTTTACCTGACTGGGGTGCCGCGCAGCAAAGAATTGAAAACCTTCTTGGAGAACTCTATTCTCCCAGAATCAAATGTAATGTAATAGTTATAGCACACATAGATTATATCACGTTCGCGGAGACCGGCATGGTCCGGGGCTTACCGATGGCCCCTGGCAACAAGCTCTCTCCTAAAATTCCAACCTATTTCAACACCCTTGTTTTGGCGAAGTCCAGAGCTGATAAGAAGAAGGTGTTGCGTACAGTTTCCGAGGGCATAGTCGAGGCCAAACTACCAGCCCTTGGTGTTCCAGAGGAGCTTCCTCTAGAGACAGGCCTCAATACTATCTTTAACACGATAAGAGGAGTTACTAAGTGAGCGATGTAAATTGGGAAGAACTACTTTCCGCTAATCCTGAAGAAATTGAACGCCCAGAACCCGTACCCCCTGGTACGTATACCGGAGTCATTACCGAGTTCAAGCTCGATACTTCCCGGAACAAGGGCACTCCTTATGTTCAGTACCTGATCCGCCCTGTATCCCCAGGCGCTGATGTGGACAACGAAGCCTTCCAGAAGTTTGGTGGTTCCGAGAAGCTGGCAGCTAAGACTCTCCAGCAGAACTACTACATGACGCCTGATGCTCAGTGGAGACTCAAGGCGTTCTTGGAAAAGCTTGGTATCCCTTTCGGTGGTCGATCCTTTCAAGCGATCATCCCCGAAGCTGTTAACAAGCAGGTTACTGTCCATGTGGTTCACCGCTTGAACCAAACTCGCCCGACAGACCCACCGTTTGCTGAGATTGACGACATTGCCTCAGCATAACAACTGGGACCTTCGGGTCAAGAGCGGAGGGGTTGCTGCAGAATGGTGTGGCACCCCCTCCATCTCCTTTAGTACAGAACAGCTGAAGCTGGCTGAACAAGTGGTGGACTTTCTTAATGCCAAAAATATTAATGACCTCGGTTGTAATCGAGGATCGGCAGCGCAAAGAGCTGGGAGACATAAAGGAGCTGGCGGAGAGCCTGGAGCGTAACGGCTTACTACATCCCATTGTCCTTGAAGATACAACCCTTAGGCTCTTGGCTGGGGAGCGGCGGTTCCGGGCTGCTGAGTCCCTTGATTGGGAGCAAATCTCTTGCACCTTCTTGTCAGACCTCAGTGCAGCTGACCGTCAGCTTATAGAACTAGACGAGAACATCAGACGCAAAGACCTCACATGGCAGGAGCGAGCCGACGCTCTCTTAGCCTATCATGAGTTGCTTGGTGGAGACAAGGAAGCTACGGCCAAGGCCACAGGCTATTCTGTCCCCTCCATTGAAAAGAATGTCCGAGCTGCTATCGAGATAAGAGATGGTGATGAGAAAGTTAAAGCCGCTCCACACCTGGGTGCAGCTGATCGAGTAGTCACCCTCAAGAATAAGCGTGCCCTGGATGCAGCCCTTGCTGATCTTACCAGCGGTAAAGCCCTCGAAGACCCAACTGAAACTGTTATCAACATAGACTTTCTAGCGTGGGCTTCCACTTGGAAGGGTCGAAAATTTAATCTTTTACATTGTGACTTTCCCTATGGTATCGGCCATGACAAGTCTGACCAAGGTGGAAGTAAGCACATGGGAGCTTACGAAGACAGTGAAGCAACCTATTGGAAGTTATGCGAGGGACTGATCAAACATACTGATCGTTTCCTCCAGCCCGCTGCCCACATGGTCTTCTGGTTCTCCATGAATTACTACACTGAAACTCATAACTACTTTCGTAACCACGGCTGGAGAGTCCAACCCTATCCTTTAATCTGGCACAAGTCAGACTCGAAAGGGATCATCCCTGATGTGGAGCGTGGACCCCGCCGTGTCTATGAAACTGCCCTACTTATGTCCAGAGGAGATCGTAGAATTGTTGGGCCAGTGGACAATCATGTAGGCTGTCCAACTACCAAAGAGCATCATATATCAGAGAAGCCTGTGGCTGTAGTGCAGCACTTTATGAGGATGTTAGTCGATGAACAGACGGAAGTACTTGATCCAACAGCCGGGAGTGCTAATGCTCTTATTGCTGCCACCAACCTTGGAGCTAAACGAGTATTGGGTCTTGAACTCAATCCTGAGTACGCCAAGATAGCTAACGTCAACTATAGAAGTCACACCAAAGGGAGCGGCGAGGATGGGATTTAATATGGTAATTTATTGGGCGATTGCCGGGGAGAATCCGCCCAGCTGGGGGCCGTCTCGGTTTGCCCGGTGCGGACGTACCAATCCATGATCGCGACACGTGACGGGCATTTTTCGAACCCATACTACCAGCGTTTGGAGATGACTCTTGAAGGTTAAAGCTGTAACATCCTCCACTCCAAATGGCATAGCTCTGGTTGGAGATTACCCTGGCGAGCAGGAAGAAAAGATGGGCCTACCCTTTACTGGCACAGCTGGACAGGAACTTACAAGGATACTGAAGGATGCAGGAATTGAACGAACCGACTGCCACATTACGAATGTCTTTGATGCACGCCCACCAGCTAACAACCTTGATCTGTGGTGTTTGGGAGCAGCAGACTGGCGCAAGCGGTATGGAGGAGGACTTCCTATCCCACTTAAAAAAGGAAAGTATCTCAGGCTTGAACATCTTCCTGCTTTAGCTAAGCTTAAACAAGAGCTCACTGCATGGAATCCTTCCATTGTTGTTGCCTGTGGAGCGACAGCAGCGTGGGCATTGCTTGGGGATTCAAGGATCACAGCTATTCGTGGGACACTAGGAGAATCAACCCTTGTCCCAGGGGTTAAAGTTCTATCTACCTTTCATCCATCTTACATTCTTAGAGTTTGGCGGGATAGAGCTATTTCAGTTGCCGACCTGATCAAGGTACGGAAGGAGTCTACATTTAAAGAAATATTGCGTCCGTCCAGGGCCATCACAATCCGCCCTACCATAGCAGATATGTGTGAATGGAACGCTAAGATACTCAATGCTTCTATCTTGAGTGTAGATATTGAATGTGCTCACGGTCAGGTCACTTGTATAGGTTTTGCTCCAACCAAGACAGAGGCTATCGTTGTGCCTTTTGTAGACCGGGGCAAACCTAACTACAGCTATTGGGAGACAGCGGAAGAAGAATGCTTTGCTATGCGTATGGTTATGGAATGGCTTAAGTGTGCTGTTCCTAAACTATTCCAGAATGGCATCTTCGATATGGAATATCTCTGGAAGAAATGGGGAGCCATTACCTGTAATGCTATGGAGGATACAATGCTTCGGCATCACTCCCTCCAGCCAGAGATGCTCAAGTCTTTGGGAATGATGGGATCACTTTATACTAATGAAGCACCGTGGAAGTTAATGCGGAAGCGCGCTCAAGGGGCAATCAAGAATGAGTCAAAGTAGGACCCACTCTATAATCGAGTCAGTGACCAATATAGTTGTAGGCTATGGTGTAGCTGTGGCTGTCAATATGTTAATCCTTCCATTGTTTGGAATGTATCCCAGCTTTGGAGAGGCCAACCAGATTGGGCTTATCTTCACAATCATATCCCTTATCAGGTCTTATCTGTTACGGAGGCTCTTCAATAGATGGCACGTATAGTTTCAAATCAAGACTTGGATGTTGTGGGTGAGGAGGAGTACTGGGTATACAACGGCTTGGACTGCTGCCTCACTCTGGAAATTTTTGAGGAGATGCCGTTCCCTCCCTATGCGCAGGTAGCCTACAACTATGAGCGTGCCATGCAAGCCCCAGTAATGGAGATGCAATTACGGGGATGGCTAGTGAATGAAACTTCACGGCAACAAGCCTATGACGTAGCCAGAATCAAACGCAAGCGTTTAAGAGAGATCATTGAAAAGTTCTCCCAGGCAATGGCTGACATGACCGTACTTGCTCCGGTAGCTATATCCACCACCAAATTGAAAACGCTTCTCTATGATAAGTTGAAACTACCCACGAAGTACGAAATTAATAAACAGACTCGTAAGCGGCAACCTAGTGTGAACCGGGAAGCACTTGAGACCCTTATGAACTATCACTATCCAGCTCCCTTGTGCCGCGCGTTGCTGGCCCTGCGTGATGTGAACAAGGAGTTGGAGACACTGGGGGAGAGGCTAACTAAAGGCCGAGCGCATTCTACCTACAACATTGCAGGTACAGACACTTGGCGCTTCTCCTCCAGTTCTGATGTATTTGGGAATGGAACTAATCGGCAGAACATTGAACCAACCTTGCGCAGGTTCTTCGTGGCTGACCCCGGTTACAAGCTTTGTAACATTGACCGTTCGCAGGTCGAGTCCAGACTTGTCGGCTGGTGGTGTTACGTTACCTCTGGCCTTACCAACTACTTGGATGCCTGTGAAGGTGGTGATCTGCATACTGTAGTAGCAAGCATGTGTTGGCAAGACCTTCCCTGGACAGGCGATCTAAAGAAAGACAAAGCCATTGCCGAGTCTCCTTATTACAGGCACTTCACTTACAGAGATATGTCCAAACGTGGAGGCCATGCTTCAAACTATATGACCACTCCTCCTACCATGTCCAAGCACCTGAAGCTTCCTAAGAAGATAACCCAGGCTTTTCAAGACGCATACTTCGAGCGTTTCCCTGAGATACGCCAGTGGCATACTTGGGTAGCCCAACAACTACAGACCATTGGATATATAGATAACTCCTTTGGTTTCCGCAGGTTCTTTCTCGGACGCAGATATGACGACACAACACTCAGAGCAGCAGTAGCCCACCTACCTCAATCAGACAATGCCATCATGACAAAAATATCCTTATACCACATATGGAACAACATGCCCGAAGTCCAAGTCCTACATGAAAATCATGACAACGTACTCTTTCAATATTTAGAAGAAGATGAACCCTGGGTAGTAAACAAAGCAATGAATTTAATGGATGTGCCGCTGGAGCATGAGGGACGAACTATGATTATCCCCTCAGACGCTAAGGTTGGTTGGATGTGGGCAGAGGCTGACGACCTCGAACGAGCTGGTCTTGCCCACCCAGATGCAATGATTTCGTTTGAAAAGGACCAAGACCTTGGCAGAACCAGAACGCAAGCTGCCGAACCTTATCGAGGCATATTTGGAGTACCTGTCTCCAGTTGAAATTCCAGAGACCTTTAAAAGGTGGGCGGGGACAGTATTAGTATCGGGGGCACTTGAACGGAGAGTGTGGGCATGGGGCAGAGGTTTCAAAATCCACCCCAACTTGTTTACACTTTTGATTGCACCCCCAGGTGTCGGTAAGAACGTAGCGATTGACCCAGTGAATGAACTCTGGTCAGCAACAGGAAAGCTCAACGTATTGCCCAACCGTTCAACTTGTGCTGCGTTTCTAGAGGCATCAGCTTCCTTCCCTCAATACGTAGAGATTGCAGAGGAACGGTTCATCACTAACCCATCCGTGTTAGCCTTAGGTGAGTTTGGACATCTGTTTCAAGATGCTGACCCAGTTATGATGAATGCAATCAACGCCTTCTATGACGCTAAGGACACTCCGTTTACAGACCGTACTATCTCTAGAGGAAGCGTAACCATCGACAGACCGATACTTAATCTGATTGCTGGCACACAGCCACAGTACCTCGACCGAGTCCTTCCCGAACAGGCTTTTCAATTAGGATTTGCAACCAGGCTTACTATGTGTTACGCAGCAGAGTCCAGTATGGGAACTGTGTTTGGAGAACACGCTAGACCGCAACAAAGTATGTTCGACGCTATCGTGCAGGACTTAATAGTACTGAAAGATTTATGCGGCCAATATGAGTTCGATCAAGAAGCTGCTGATCTGTTTGAAGCCTGGTATCAAGGAGGTTGTGAACCTCTTCCTGATCATCCGCGGCTTGCAGATTATAATACTAGACGGTGGGCCTCCGCATTCAAGCTTGCAATCATCATGACTGCAGCCAAGTCTAGTGCATTCATTGTCCATGCAGAGGAAGTCCACGCAGCTATTGAGTTCCTTACCCAATCCGAAGGCACACTCCCCGAAGCCTTCGCTGCCATGCGTGGTGAGAGCGACAGTGCTAACATTAACGAAACCAGAGCATTCGTGTTCAGAGAATATATTCGTTCTAAGCAACCTGTAAGAGAGCAACTAATCGTAGGGTTTCTGGCCCACCGTATGCCCTCTCACAGAGTCATGCCTTTGCTAGAGACAATGATTGCCGGAGGCCTTCTAAAACAGAAGGGTAGCTGGCCTAGAGGTATGAGAGAATTTCTTCCAGGCGACAATCAGGAGATACTTTGATATGGCTCTAATCAATAATACGACACCCATACAAGCCTATTACTTTCTTAACCACATAAAAGATTGGTATCTGTTTCAAGTTTGGGATACAAGTGCTAATGCCGCTGTTGCACGCTTACGCAAGGACGATCCCTGCTGGAGTGGCATGGTTGAACAGGTAAAAGTTCCAACTAAACTAAAACGCAAGTTTACACTGACCCCACCAAAGGACAAGTTCCCGTTCACCGGCAGACCAATAACACTCAAGCAATCTGAAACATGCAAAACAATAGAGAAATGGACACACTGATGCCCCTTGAAATCCCACTATTTATCTTGGTAGTTTTTGTCGGCTGGGCTATCGTCCGCTGGCGCTAATAGAGTCCCATCTTATGGAAGGGATAGACTGCTTGCGGAGAGAACTGGCTTTCAATCAAATCCTCTCGTCCACGACGCAGCCTAGACTGTGCTGACTTAATAATACTGGACATATCTATGTTCCGAGTCACCGCACGATAAGTGATCTCCTTCAGTGCTTGATAGTCCTTCACCTCCGTGGCATCAGCCCACTCCTGACCCATAGCTTGGATTGCAGCTAATCTCGACCGCTGGTCCTTCCACAGTTCATTCGAGACTGCATAGCCTAGCTCGATCTGTTTAGGGTTCACTCCTAAAGTATACAGCATTTTCTGTGCTGGACCAAGTTTATCTATGGTGGTATTCCCCGTAGTCATAGAGTGAATAGCATCACTCGCACCATAGTCAATCGAAGCAAGTCGCACGAGAGCCTTGGGTGCAAATGCTCGAATGAAGGAATCGTGCAGATGCGGGTCTGTTCCAGGATGCCGTCCACTTGCCAGCACCTGATCGTAAGCATCCCCAGTCATTTTTCCAAAAGCTTTCATACGATCCCAATAAGCCAGACCAAAGATAAAGCTTGCGTCTCTTGCAGGATCAGCAAAGGGCATGGCAACCGTGTTCTGTAAGCTGAAACCTAACAGTCCAGGCAGTCCATAATAGACCGCATCCCCCAGGCCGATATGCTCTTTGTCTCCACCAAAAGTTCCATAAATATTCTCGATCATACTTTTGTCTGTGAAGGTCTTTTGCAAAGCATCTACCGCACCAAACCCGACAATCCCAGGCACACCACCGACAACCGTAGTCCCTGCAACCATGGTCATAAGCGGATTCCAGTTGCCGTACTTGACGCCTTCACCTGCGAACGTCATACCCCAGTTCATATAGTGCATGAGCCAGTTCTTAAACAGCCCATAACCACTACCGAATGGACCAGTGATTACCATTGGTCTATCAGCACTAGAGTATAGGAACATAGACTTTTCAGTAAATTCCTTAGACCAATGGTAGAGCTGATCCCCTTCCATGTTATAGATCTTTCCGAGCCTGTAGCCTAATGCAAATGAATGCCCTCGTGACATACGCTCGCTCGCCCCTGGTATAATTTTGCCCCAGGACTTGATGAAGTTTGCGAACCCATCTGTTCCACTCATTGCCTGTCCAACATCCTGGGCAACCCGAGAGTTCTGTCCAACCACATCTTCTACGAACTTAGGATCAATCACTCCTTCTGACGCAGCCCGTTGGATGAACTTCGATAGTTCAGGTGGAGGTTTCACCATATCCTTGAAGCTCTTTGCGGTGACTTTCATAATATCCAGCACACCTACATGACCTGCTGCCTTTGCCCCTTGTATAGGAAAAAAGGTAAAGTACTCTGCAACTCTCTCAGGTACAGCTGTAGTCACAAAAGACGCCAGCGGAAGGGATGTCTGCATGAATGTGACAGCATTAGCCATCGCATACGTAAGGTTCAGAAACCCAAGTTCCAACTGGAACATTCCGCTATTAGCAGCCCCAATAATTCTGGAAGCAGAGTTCTTCCCCATAAAGGGAGCAAGTATTTCATCTGCCACCTTGTTTATAATTTTGCCAGAGGTGCTCTGATGCCCTTCAAGTTGTGAAATACGTTTTGCCAGCAATTCATATGCTCCAGGGTCTTGATCAATCAGCATTGCTCGGGAGCGCTTTGTGAGCGTGTCATAGCTTAAATTACTTACTCTACGCCACCGCGCACGCAGGTGATCGTGGGCAATGTTCTTCAGTTCTAGTTTGGTCCAAGGTCTATCTTCTCCAATGAAACCACCGACCCCTTTCCTTGGATCGTAGGTTTTAGGATCAGGTAGTACACCTTGTATACGCCGATGAAGCTGCTTAACCTCAGGATTCCGCTGCGCCTGTTGCATCCGTGCCCGCAAAGCTCTATCAGCTTCAAGTTCGCCAGCCTCAACGGTCGCTCCTAACTTAGTTGGTACTCCATTACGCCCAGCAGTATTTTGAATTTCTTCCGCAGCTTTGAAACTTTGGCGTGCATCATCTCCGGCTCCTACTCCAATCAAAGTTTTGTTCGCTCCCCACACAGGGGTCCGCATGGTTCCACGCCAGGTATTCGAAATCAAATAGTGGTTATCCAGCTTGTCAAATTGGCGGCTCTCTTTTAAACCTGCCAGAGCTTCAACAGCCTTCTCAACGGAATTGGTCATATCATCAGCACCTTGCAGTGCTTTCATCAGATCAATTTCAAGCGGTCCAATGTCCAGCTTTTGTATGGCTTCGTCAATAGAATAATTTCCTCTGACAGCTAACCAGAACCTCTTGGCACCTGCAGCGTCCTCATAGAGTCGATCAATAGACTTGTCAATAGCTTTAGGATCGAACTTAATCCCCTTACCAAAGTCAGACCCCAAAAATAATTTTAATGGCTGGGTCCCGTCAATAACAGTCTTACCATAAAAAATTTCATCAGCCATGTTCCGCCCTGAGTCATAGGCCATTTTCCCCTGTGCCCAAATAACTCTCGACAGAGGTGAGTTTTTAAACTGCAACATGGTTGGAGTCATGTAGTCATTCACAAACTTAGCCATACGCTGATAGGCTAATGAATTACTAGGATCAAGGTCCATCTTCTGCATTAGCTTATTGACAGTCTTGGCAATAGTTCCTGCACCCTGCTCCATCCCAGCATAATCAGTAGCTCTCAATGCTTCCCGCATTTGAAGTGTTTGGCCCCAGACAGGCAACTCTTTTCCACCTCGAATATTAGCATCTAGTGCATCGTGCAGCCATGCGTTTCTCTGTGCCATGAGTGTTTGCCACTCAGCCTTTTCGGGAAAGAATTTTCCAGGCTGATCAGTCTTAAACACAAGCCATTCGTCTCCAGCTTTAGCAGTCTTATCCCCAGTAATTTTCTTTGTAACAACAAAGAGTCCATCTGAACCTTCGCGAGCAATCGCTTCTACAGCTCCATCCACTGAGTCCATATTTTTAATGATGTTCTTCTGCATTGCTTCAGCTGTTTTATCTGAGGTAGCTGTTACAAGTCGTGGAAATTGAACATTCTGCTCAAAGTCTTTCGGCAGGTGAGTCCGTACCTTGGCGTATTCATCAGCCCCAAGCACGTCTTTCTTAACTCGACTAACCTTAAGTGCTTTTTCCTTTCCCTCTCTGAGTCTAAAGAAGCGGTTGATCTGGCGCCCAGCCTCTAGCTTGACCTTCTCACTAGCGTTCTTGGTCTTGGCAGATTCTAAAAGTCTGACATGTCTCTTAGCAGCTTTTTGTTTCGCTTTAGTTGCTTGAGAGTAATCCAGCTGTAGTGGCTGTTCATCTAGTATTTGCATACGCAACTGATTAACTGCTGCGCCAAGCTGTTCAGCTTCTGCCGCATTGGGAGGTGTACCCTCCTTCGCGCCTTGCTCAATCTTTTCCCGTATCTGTCTTAGTTGTATTTGTGGAGGATCAGCTGCATTTAACCCTGGGTACGCAACTCTTTCACGCTGCTTCGCAGCAATCCCGCCACCACCTGCGAGCAGCTTTTCAAAAGCTCCCCCCACCACTCCGCCTATAGCCATGTTCAGTGCTGCTTCTTGAGCAACATGCCCAGTACCCAGATTATAAGCGTCAAACCTATCAGCTAGGAAATCGCCCATGAAAGCACTGGTTCCGAGTCGAGTAGCTTCAAGCGGAGCGAGGGTCACAATCTCTCTAGCAGCCCCTTGAACAAAGGGAGCTTCCGCCAGCTTCTCAGACTTAGACACACGCCCAAGTAACTTAGCCATAGAAGGTATCTTTGCTGCGGCCTTATACCATCCAACATAAGGTGTGACATACCCAGCCAAATCTACCAACGTAGACGTAACAGGAAACTCCTTCTGGAATTGAGTTATGTCAGGATCTTTAGATCTAAGCCCCAACAACCCACCTGTAGCACTAAACCCGTAGGACTTTATCGCCGCAGTAAAGGGATTAAACTCGTCCTGTGGTAGTGGCATTAAAGTTGGATCGGGTAATTGTACCCCACCCGGTTTCCAGTCACTTAATGGCATTTAAAATCCCCAACTTGAACCACTCATACCTTGTATAGCAGCTTGACCCAGAAGATGTTGCCGTGCTCTTGCCCAAAGCTCTGGATCAATCTCCTGCAACCTTTGATCTACCATATTCATTATTAGCGGCATTGAGTCAATTTTAGTGCCAGTCGTAGTAGCACTTATCATCATGTCTTGAAATTCAGGAGATTCAGATATTGCGAAGATTTCCTCTTGTAGCAATGTGCGAAGCCGTGCTAAATCCCTAGCCTCTACACCTGGGATTTGTGCCCC
>TARA_R110001583_G_scaffold22238_1_pt1 | contig 21297 bp, 18 predicted proteins | sample TARA_R110001583 | Tara Oceans TARA_R110001583 (sample SAMEA4398432) | marine metagenome | biome: Polar Biome; feature: [MES] marine water layer (ENVO:01000295) within the mesopelagic zone...; material: water (ENVO:00002006), including particulate matter (ENVO:01000060) such as...... | reverse complement strand
GTGTTTATTTGCTCGGCACTGGCAACATGTTGATGGCCACAGCATTGAGCATTTTTATGGCTATGGTCATGTGTATGATCATGTTGATGAGTATGATTATGTTGTGGCTCGGTGTGATGTTGGGGAGCTTGGTAAAGCTTTTTGAGGGATCGAAAAGAGATCATTGTCCCTAATGCAACGACAATTAGAAAGCTAAAATTAATGACATTATCCGCGCTACCGTTCACTTCCCTCATTGAGTTATCAAATATAAATACGAGGGTTGAGACCAATAAAATAGCCACTAATGCCTGCATTAATGATGATAAAATCGTTAAAACTAAGCTGTGTTTCACTTTACTGGGGTGGGTGGCAAGAAAGGTGCTGACAATCACTTTGCCATGACCAGGGCCAATCGAATGTAATGCGCCATACAAAAGGCTTAAACCCAATAAAGGTGCGCTACTAATGAATGGGGTTTCTTTTGCTTCGTAAAGCAGAGTGCTTAATTCTTCATTAACAATATGTTGCCATTTAATGCTTTGCATCCTCATCATAGGCCAGAATAACCAAAGCAAATAAGCAGCTAACGCGATGACACTCAATACAATGATTACTTTTATAATTTTAGCGAGATGAATGTTTTTTATTGAAATTAAGTTTTGCATCGTTTGCTCTGTTTTAACAATTTAATTTAACGGTTTGATTAAATATCTGGCCGAGTGAATTATTCGGCTTTGCATCGGTTGGTAAAGCGAATGCAAAATCCATTTGTTCAACAGTGGGCGTTGGCTCATTAAGTTCGATGTTGCAATGCGTTTGAAATGTTTCGGCAAATGAGATATCTGATTTTTGTTTCCAAGACATACCCACATAATAACTTGGTTCAAAAATGTGTAATTTAAAGGAGGTATCAATTGCTCTTTGTGGTTCGGCTAATGGTAAATAAAACGCTAAGGTTAATTTTGCTTTATTTTGAATTAGTTTGGCATTGATAGCTTTATTGGTGGCAACGGTTTTGTCGCTATTATAAAAAAAAGTAAAATAATGCTCTGGGAAAATATTATTCAAAATAGAGTCGGCAATCAATTGCAATGATTTTTCTTTTTCCTCTGGGGCCAGATCATGACCATCAAGCATGTAACTTGATGTCATTGCATCGAAGGTCCATTGCATGTTGAATCCTAAAACTTCATTATTGTTCCCATCAATCTCTGTTTTGATTTCTATCCAAGAGTGAGGGTGAGCATGAGCCACTTGTGGCATCAATAACATTACTAAGAAACTATAATACCAAGGTTGAAAAATCGTTCTCATAAAGAGTTACCTATTATTTTTTGAAAAGCAAAAGTCATTATTTACAGGGATTATTTAACTGACCTTATAGTAAGCAAAATGTTCCGATTGATATTACTTTTTTAAAAGGAATGTTTTAATTTGCCTAATGAACTGTTCGCTTATGCAGATTTAAAATCTGTATTAGAAATGATGAACCTCAATTTTGAATAAGAAAATTGAGGTTCATCATTTTCTACATTAGACCTTAGTGGGTCAAAGCTTTTACTATCGTCATCACGTTATGTTGCATCATAGCAATGTAAGTTGGTGCCGGCCCTGATGCTTCTGATAATGCACCACTGAACAGTTTCCCACCAATGTGGGCGTCGGTTTCTCGACTGATTTGCTCAATGATACGGTTATCAGTGATGTTTTCCATAAACACGGCTGCAATTTTATCTTTGCGGATTTGTTTGATAATAATCGCCATATCAGATGCACTTGGCTCTGATTCGGTGCTGGTGCCCTGTGGTGCGATAAATTCAATGTTTAAATCACGTGATAAATAGGCAAAGGCATCATGAGGCGTGATTGCTTTACGCTGCGCAAGAGGAATGGTATTAATCTGAGCTTGTAGTTCAACTTTTAGTTGCTCAAGTTTTTTGATATAAGCAAGTGCGTTGTTTTTGTAATCACTTCTATTTTTAGGATCGACTTTACTCAAACCTTTCTCAATATTTTGAACATAAATGATAACATTGTCGATACTGTGCCAAGCATGTGGGTCTGTTGCACCATGATCATGGTCATCATGTTTGTTAGCATGTTCTTCGTGCTCATGCTCGTCATGATCATTATGTTTGTTAGCATGTTCTTCGTGATCATCATGTTCTTCATGTTCTTCATGATGATCTTCGTCATCGATTTCAATTACGTTTATGCCTTCTGAAGCTATCACTTTAGTGCCAGAGAAATGTGCAGATTCAAGAAAACGAGGCATCCAACCTTCAAAGCCGAGTCCATTCATCACTAGCAATTGGGCATTTTTAACAGCCAATGCATCCTTAGGTGTTGGCGAGTAAACATGTGCATCACTATTTATTTTCACTAATGTAGTGACATCAATATGCTCTCCACCAACTTGAGTGAGTAAGTCACTGATGATAGAAAAACTACTGACAACAGTAACTTTATCATCAGCGATTGCGTTTGAGGTGATACCAAAAGCACATACTACCGACGTCAATAATTTTGCTTTTTTAAATATAGATTGAGACATTTAAAATTCCTTTAAGTGTTGGTTTGTTGCTAATTTGAAAGTAGAGCACCGCGTCGACCAAATAAGATTGATAAAATATAAATCGATCCCATCACCAGAATGATGGCAGGACTAGTGGCAAAGCTGGCATGAAAAGATAAAAACAATCCGAAATAACTGCTCACGACGGAAGTCAGGAAGGCGATAACAAGCATTGTACCGAGTTTGTCAGTCCAAAAACGAGCGACGGCTGCGGGTAGAATCATTAACCCTACTGCCATTAAGGTGCCTAAGGCATGAAAGCCTGCGACTAAATTTAAGACCACTAATAATAAGAAACCAAAATGTGCAACAGGGCTCAGTTTACTAACTGATCTGAAAAAAGCAGGGTCAACACATTCAATAACCAGAGGCCGATAGAGCACGGCAAGTGTTAATAAGGTGATAGTCGCGATAGCAGTGAGTAAAATAAGGGCATCATTATTCAACGCAAGTACTGAGCCAAATAAAACATGTAATAAATCAATGTTACTGCCTTTTGCTGAAATAATAAGTACGCCTAAGGCTAGCGATAAGAGGTAAAAAGCGGCTAAACTAGAATCTTCTTCGGCATGAGAATGGCGGGCAACAATCCCTGCTAAAATAGCAACTACACAACCGGCAATAATCCCACCAATAGTCATTGCAGTAATAGATACGCCTGCGATAAGAAAGCCGATGGCTGCCCCTGGCAATATGGCATGAGCCATGGCATCACCGGTTAAACTCATTTTTCTTAAGGTAAGGAACACACCAATAGGCGTTGCACTGATACTTAAAACAATGCATCCCCACCAAGCGCGTTGCATAAAAGAAAATTCAAGAAAGGGTTCAACAAAAAGACTATACAGTTCATTGATCATCATTTACTTTCCTCATAATGAGCAGGGTTTGAACAGTTGCTGGTATTCAAAGTCGTTTCCTTGGCGCCTGAAATTTCTTCCTGTTTTTCAATATCGTCGTTTGCAGGTGGTAATTCATAGGGTTTATGAGCAATGTAAGCAAGGTGCTGGTAACCCGCTTTTGAAAGGTTTTCTCCCGTCATCACGAACTCAGTTTCTCCGCTACTAATCAGTTGTTTGGCCAGTAGAATTGCTTGGGGGAAAAAATGCGAAACTAGGGCTAAATCATGGACCACAGTAATAATGGTTTTTCCTTGCTTTTGGCAATCGTGGATCACCGCCATAAGATCGACAGTTGTTTGTGCATCGATGGCAGCGAAGGGTTCATCTAACAATAATATATCCGCATCCTGCAGTAACATACGCGCAAACAACATACGTTGAAATTGCCCTCCAGAAAGCGCGCTAATTTGTCTGTTTTCAACACCTTCTAAATTGACCTTTGCTAATGCTTGCGATAATAGTTGTTTTTCTGTGGCACTAAATAGACGCCAAAAACTGGTTCTTTGCCATGCACCTGCAGATACAAATTCACCAACAGTAATCGGGAAAGATTTATCAATTTGATGGCTTTGAGGCAAATAGGCAATATTTTTTGCGCTGAATTTTCCTAAATCAATATGCCCTGCATCAGGTTTTATTTGCCCCATGATGCTTTTCAAAAGGGTTGATTTCCCGGCGCCATTAGGCCCCACAATGGCAGTTAAACTACCTGTTTGTATTTTTATTGATAACTTATCTAAGGCAAGTAAATCTTTGTAAGTAACGCTAAGGTCAGTAATATTAATCATGATGTCATCTGCACTATAGCAACTGCTCTAAAACCAACCATAAACATAAGCTAATAGCGACTGTGGCGATGAGGCGTTTATTAACGCTCATGAGTAATAATGACTTTGGTGCGATATTATTTTTGTTTATTTGTTGTTGCTGACTTTTCATACATTGATTCAATTTAAGTTAGATGATATTAATTCCTATTGGTTATGTTATAACATAACATTTTATTTTGCATCATAGTAATCATATTTTTTTAAATCGTTTTAGAAAGAAGATAGGTTTGAATTAAAAATAGGCAGGAAAAACCAACTATGCGCAACTTTTGATAAAGTTGCTTGGCTGGTGGTTATAAATTGGGGTTAATTACTTTCTTCAGTTTGGCAATTTGGACAAATGCCAGTAATTTCAATCATTTGCTGTTTTATTTTAAAACCGCTTTGTGTTGCTGATTCATTAATCGCTTTATTAATTAATGCAGAGTTAAGTTCAGTAAAAGCATCGCAACGTGTGCAAATTAGAAACTGTTCTGTGTGCTTTTGACCTGGCGTACTACAACCGACGTAAGCATTTAAAGATTCAATTCTATGAATCAGTCCAAGTTCTAAGAGAAAATCGAGTGCGCGATAAACGGTTGGTGGTGCTGCGCGCCCATCTTGTTGTAAACGAGAAAGTACTTCGTAGGCGCGAATGGGTTTATGTTGCTGCCACACTAATTCAAAAACGCGTTTTCTTAATGCGGTAAAACGTTGTTTACGCTGCAGGCAAAGTTGTTCTGCATCTGCTAACGCAGTAACAATACAGTGTTGGTGATCATGTTCTTCGCTGATAAATTGCATATTTTGATCTTCTTTCATAAATCATTGTTTCATCTGTTTATTTCACTGAAACGTGGCGAAATAACATTATATAGTGATTGATTATACATAATTACCATGGAAACGTACGTTAATAAAATGGGCTATTAAAAAACTAATTTAGGAGGTTAACAACGACAATTATAAATATTAAATTCATTTTTGTCTTCAAGGTAAAATAAACCAAACGGGTATATACTCATTGATTTATACCATTCCGCATAATATTGTGATCAGGGCTTGTTGAGGAAAAATGATGGAGAGCAAGGCGCATGATTGAGTAATAGCTGGCTATTGCGATTGAATGCAACGACGCTATCTATTATTTTAACCAACAAGATAGATCAGATACTTATGAGGATTGGTATTCTAGTCAGTGTGGAGTATTTATTTTGCATTATCATTTTATTTTACGGTTTTTATTTTTATTCATTTCAATAGCCTCTTACTCGGCACAAGCGTGTTCAACTGATGATCTGAATTGTGTTCAAGTGCAGGTGAATAGCGTAAATAATAAGCCTTTAAATAATATTGTTGTGTATCTTGAACCTTTGATGAATCAATCATTGCCTCAAAGAAAAGAGTCGATTTCTGTTACTCAGAATAATAAAGCTTTTGCTCCTTATATCACTGTTAGTCAAAGTTCATCTAAGGTTAATTTTGTTAATAAAGATGATATTACTCACCATATATATTCCGCGAATAGTGAAAATAAATTTTCTTTTATCATTCGTTCTGGTGAAAAAAACGCTACCAAGCAATTTAATCACAGTGCTGAAATCGCGATGGGCTGCAATATCCATGACTGGATGAGTGGTTATCTTGTTGTAGTTGATACTCCTTATTTTGCAAAAACAGACCAGCAAGGTATTGCCAGTTTTTCTGTTGATGAATTAGGAAAGTATCGCATTGTTATATGGCACCCTCAAATGCAAGAAAAAAATAATCGAATGATGATAGATAAAAACCTTTCAGAAGATAGAAGTATTATTGCAGTGACTTTACAAAAAGAAATGAATGAAATTCCACAGCAAATTAGTCCTGATTTTGATTTTATTTCAGATTATTAGTTATTAATCCTAGAAGAAGTTAATGCATGAAAAGCTTACAGAATAAGATTTTTTTATTATTTGTTATGTTGTTATTAATGGTACAGGCGATTGCGTTTTGGACCTTATATAGCGGGAAAAAAAATCAAGAAAGCGCTGAAATAAATCATCGACTAACAACAGCAAAAATAGTTTTCACTGAGTTATTTGAGCGACGCTTAGAATATCTATCTGCTTTCTCCGAAACCGTTGCAAAAGATTATGGGTTAAAAGAAGTCTTTAATGAGGATACTCGCAGTTTATTATTTGCGTTAAACAATCATAGACAACGACTTGATGCTGATTTAGCGATGACAATTTCTGCAGATGGTATCGTCAATGGACAGTTACAACGTATATTTGTAGATGGAGAGCAGAGAATACGTCAAGGCAATGAACGAGATAGTGTTTTTCGTTTCAAAGAATGGCTTGCAAAAGATGAAAGTGCTCATTTATATTTAATTGATAATGCACTTTATCAAATCAGTTTATCTGCTGTTAAGGTCGGAAATAAAACCTTAGGATGGATTGCTTTTGGTTTTCAAATAGATGATCGATTGGCCAAAGAGTTTAAAAAAATAACTGCTTTAAGCACTGATTTTATTCTTAAAAATGGCAATGATTGGCGATTGATTTCAATTCCTTCTGATAATGAGAATTACCAGCAGTCGCTTAGTCTTGCGATGCATGTCATTGAGGATACTGCTTCTGATGAATACATATCTACTTATTCTTTTATTACTGAATTCGATGGGCAAGAATTGGCTGTTGTCATGCACGGCTTAAGGGCTAATTTTGTTGTTTTGTTACAAGAGCAATGGTGGAAATTTCTTTTTCTTGCTGTGCTAACATTACTTTTGTCATTGACCAGCGCTTATTTTATCGCAGGTTCTATTAGCAACCCGATTAAACGTTTAGTGGCTCAAGCAAAAGTAATTGCTAGTGGTGATTATCATCAAAAGGTGACTTTAAACGATAACAATGAAATAGGGCAACTTGCTGAAGAATTTAATCAAATGCAAGCCGCTGTATTACAGCGTGAAGAGGCAATTACTCATGGTGCTTATCATGATTCATTAACCGATTTACCTAATCGAAACATGCTTAATAAAACACTGGCGCAACTCATCGCGTTAAAAGAACCCTTCCTGGTTTTACATTTGAATTTGAGTCGTTTAAAAGATGTCAATGATACTTTAGGGCACGATGTTGGTGATGAAGTTATTAAGGAACTGGCTAATCGTTTAAAAAACTTATCTAAAACGCCTGATTTTAAAGCTATTGCGCACTTAGGGGCTGATGAATTTATTTTATTAAACAGCAATTTAGAGACAGAAGAGGTCATTTCTAAATTAACCTCTGTGCTTGAGCCTGTCTTTGATTATCAAGGCATTAGCTTACAATTGCAGTCGAGAGTAGGTGTTGCGATATATCCTGAAAATGCAGTTGATCCTAAAGTATTATTGCAAATGGCTGATACCGCGCTTCATAGCACCAGAGCAAAGGGTAAGTTATTACAAATATATCAGCCTGATCTTGATGTGAATACTGTTGAACGTTTAAGTTTAATTAATGACTTAAAAAAAGCGATTCCAGCGGGTGAGTTAGAGTTACATTTTCAACCGAAAATGTGTTTGAAGACAAAAAAAGTGACACATGCGGAAGCTTTAGTTCGTTGGAAACATCCTCTTTTAGGCATGATACCTCCTGATGATTTCATTTATATTGCAGAACAAACTGGGCAAATTAAAGCGTTAACTCGGTGGGTATTTACCACTGCATTAGCACAATACAATACTTGGAAGATTCAAGGCATTGACCTAAATATTGCGGTTAACATTTCTGCAGAAAACCTCAAAGAAAGTGACTTTCTTGCCTTTATTTGCCAATCAAGAATGACCGCAAATGTGCCTGCTCAAAAAATAACGATTGAAGTGACTGAAAGCTCAGTGGTGGAAGATCCTGTCGCCGCGATCAAGTTATTAGGTGAATTTAAAAATCATGGAATGAAATTATCTATTGATGATTATGGCACTGGTTATTCATCTTTAGCACAATTAAAACAGTTACCTGTGCATGAGTTGAAAATAGATAAATCATTTATTCAGCATCTTGAACAGGATGAGGACGATCAGATTATTGTACGCTCTACCATTGAGTTAGCTCATAATATGGGATTGCACGTCGTTGCAGAAGGAATAGAAGATGAGTTTGCATTAAATTGGTTAACTGAACATGGTTGTGAACTTGCACAGGGGTATTACATCAGTAGACCGAAACCGGCTATTGAGCTAACACCCTGGTTATTAGAACAATTGAATATTAAAGAAAATAAGGGCAATGTGTGATTAAAACTAGCCTCTTACTTTGTCAGTTTTCCAGTCTTATCGCTTGTTTTGTGATGCACTCTGTCGCGGCTGCTGAATATAAGGTGGATGGGCTTTTAGATCTAAGAATGAGTTATGTGGATTCCTTAGGTAAAGGCTATCTTAATAGTGGGCAAGGTAAATCAGGACTTGATGATGGTTTACACTTTTCGGTCGCACAATTGGGCGCTGATTTATCTGTTTCATGGGAAAGTGGGGTGAGTCTTCATGGTGTCATTAATAGCTACCCTGAAGTCAGTGGTGGTGGTGAAGGTTCTGTTTTAGGTATTACCGAGGCTTATTTAAAATATCGTTCTCTTCCAAATAGCTTAGGCTATCGTTTTCAAACCAAGCTGGGGCTTTTTTATCCTGATATTTCCCTTGAAAATAATGCTTATGCTTGGGCAAGTAAGGATACGTTAGATTCATCAACACTAAATACTTGGATTGGAGAAGAAATTAGAGTACTTGGCACTGAATTTAAGTTAACACGATTAGGGCGAATAAATAATGATAAATATGATTTATCATTATCCGCTACCGCCTTTATTAATAATGATCCCGCTGGTGCTCTTTTAGCTTGGCATGGTTGGACAACGAGTAATAGGCAAACTGTTTGGAATGAAGAACGACCATTTCCTTGGTTTCCTGCTCGCGAAAGTGGGCAGGCATTAGGGGGCCAGGCTGATAAATCGGATCCTTTTTTAGAGATAGATAATCGTGTCGGTTTTCATGTTAAAAGTGAGTGGAAATTACATCGAAAAGGGGAAGTTTCAATCGGTTATTATGATAATAGAGCGAAACCCTATGAAGTGATTAATGGACAATATGGCTGGCGAACAAAGTTTTATCATTTAGGGACACGTTGGCGCTTTAGTGATCAGTTGTCATTAACTGCTCAATACTTAGCTGGACGAACTTTAATGCAAAGTGGTGCTAGAGAAGATATTGTTAATAATGATTATGACAGCGCATTTGTTGCCTTGCATTACAATTGGGAAAAACTCATATCCAATAAAAAACATAAGAGTACCTTAAGAATAGAAGACTTCTCGGTAACAGATAACGATAATACTCTAGGTGATAATAATAATGAAGACGGGCAAGCTGTCACTGTAAATCATCATTATCATTTTAGTAAGTATTGGTTTTTATCAGCCGAATTTAGGTTGATAGATAGCCAAAGGCCAGCTCGAGTATATATTAATCAACCTACTGAGTTAATAGAAAGAAACTGGCAACTTGCTAGCCGTTATTATTTTTAGATATTGAGAGAAACCTGTCACCTTCTCTTAATATTAATGTTGCTCTTTTATTGTTATTTTGGATTGTAATCTAACCTAATTCACCCCTTAAATCTTGTTGAAATAAAGCAACAAGCTCTTGGTAAGGTAAAGAGTGGGTTAATAAGTAATATAATTTTGCGATGACTGCTTCTGTGGTCATATCACCACCACTGATAACACCTGCTTCACTTAACGCATGACCTGTGGCATAACCTTTCATATTAACAGCACCTTTTAAGCACTGACTGCAATTAACAATAATAATACCGCGCTCACTAGCGCGTTTAAGAGTTTCTAATAATTGTTTATCTTGCTGTGCATTACCCACTCCATAGGTCAATATCACTAAGGCTTGTAGTGGGCTTTTTAATAAATTATCCAAAACTTGCCAATTTAGGCCTGGGAATAAATGTAAAATAGCAATCGATTGTACTTTAATTGAATGCACAATCAGATCATCTTGATGTATGACATTAGGTAACTTATTAAATCTTTTAATCTCAATGCCTGCTTCTAATAATGGCGCAAAGTTAGGAGAAACAAAGGCATCAAAACCATCTGCATATTGTTTAGTGGTTCTATTGCCTCTGAATAAATGATTATTGAAAAACAAACAGACTTCATTAATCGGGTGATGAGCTGCAATATAAAGTGAGTTTAATAAATTAATACGTGCATCGGTACGTAATTGAGAAAGAGGAATCTGTGAACCGGTAATGATGATGGGTTTACTCAGATTTTCAAATACAAATGACAGTGCAGAGGCTGTGTAAGACATGGTATCTGTGCCATGTAAGACAATAAAACCATCAAACTGCTCATAACGCGCTTGTATATCAAGGGCGATAGTCTGCCAAACATCAGGAGATACATTTGCTGAATCGATTAAAGGAGAATATTCACAAATTTCAAAATCAGGCATATCGTCATGATAAAAATCAGGCATATTGGCGATAGTATTCGTTAAATAACCATCAACAGGTACAAAGCCTGATGATGAGGGTTTCATCCCGATTGTACCGCCCGTATAAGCGATATAGATACGTTTTTTCATGGCTTACTTACCTGTTTAATTTTTTATTATCAATGTTATTACTATGGCAATTATTACTCAGCGTAACGAGCTGTATTAATGCTTACCCACTGTAAAACGTCACTAAAACGATACTTTTCAAAAATGGCAAAACCATGAAGTTGGCGTACTTTTAATCGCGTAAAAATAGGCGTCGTCAAACCACAGAGAAAACGTGCAACTAATGTTTCACTATTATGCTGACCAAGTTTGCTTGACACTTGTTGTGTTAATAATAAGAATTCATAGCTGGATAGTGCTGTTAACGGTTTCACTTCAGGCAGTGTTGTTATTTCACCTGCACAGACGCTACAGTGACCACAAGCTTGTTGCAAGTTACTATCTGAAAAATAATCTGCTAATTGCCAGTTGAGACAACTTTTACTTGCAAAGAAAGCTAACAAAAAATGCAACCGAGTTATTTCACTTTGTTCTTTTAGACTAAAGCGTTGGGCGAGTTTATTGGCTAAATCAGGTGTCATCTGATCCAAGAAAGTATAATAAACATTGGTCATTTGTTTTGTTTGTAACTCGATTAAACCTTGTTGATCTAAGTAATCAAGGGCAACTACAACGCGGCTTCTCTCACTTGGGTAAACTTGTTGTAATTGTTCGAAGTTAACCGTCGCCCAAGTGCGCGCTTTATCTGCACTGTTAAAAATTGCTTTTACAAATGTGTACCGTTCATTTTGAAAGCGTTCTAATAGCTCACCTTCAGGCAGCAGTTGCTTATATTTATATTCGGCGTAATAACTGTATGCCGGTTTTAAAACATTTTCTAATTCTAAATACACCAATAAAGTTTTTAAGGCTAATAAGCGAATGTTGGATTGGCTCGACAAGCTGTTCATCAGCACTTCCCATTGACCTGTCGCTTGGCTTTGAGTCGTTAATTCATTAATAATATAATTTATTGCGCTTGGCTCTGGTGTGTCACTGTAAACAAAGTTTTCCAGCACATTAATATTATCTTGGTTGGCAAGCACTAAACATTCGGAAGTTTCTCCATCTCTTCCTGCACGGCCTATTTCTTGGGCATAATTCTCGATTGATTTTGGTAAGTCGTAATGTACTACAAAGCGAATATTACTTTTATCAATGCCCATACCAAAAGCGATAGTCGCTACAATGAGTGGTAATTCATCAGCCATAAAACGGTGTTGTATATCAAATCGTTGTTCACTTGTCATACCTGCATGATAAGCATGCGCTTGAATACCTGAACTCATCAGTGCTTTGGCAACGCGTTCTGCGGTTTGTTGTAGGGTGACATATATGATGCCGGAGGCATTTTGTTTTGCTTCAAGCCAAGGAATTAAATGACTTAATTTATTTTCTTCAGAGGTTCCGACAACACAAAGATTAAGATTAGAACGATAAGAACCGGTGACGGTAATATTTTCTTTCTCAATAGCGAATTTATTCGCCATATCTTCAATGACTTGTTTGGTTGCCGTCGCGGTTAATAATAGTACCTGTTGGATATTGAACTGTTGTCGATAAAAAGCCAGCTTCAAATAATCAGGGCGGAAGTTATGGCCCCATTCAGAAATACAGTGTGCTTCGTCTACCACTAATAAAGAGATTGGAACCTGCTTTAAAAATTGACGAAAACGTTCACTGTTCAAACGCTCAACAGAGATAAACAATATTTTTACCTCTCCATTCGCTACCGCTTTATAAACAACGGAAGATTCTGCTGCGCTCTGCATCGATTGGATACTTGCTGCTGCAATACCTTTTTTATGTAAAAAGTCGAGTTGATCTTGGATCAGTGCGAGTAAAGGTGAAACAACTAATGTGAGGTGAGGTAAGTGTAATGCGGGTAACTGATAACAAAGGCTTTTACCTGATCCAGTTGGGAATATTGCCATCGCACTTTGACCATTTATCAGTGCATTAATGACAGGCTCTTGACCGCTTCTAAAGTCGCTAAAACCAAAATATTGCTGTAATAATTTTTTCATTACTTAACCTCAACTCGTTGCAAAAATAACCGTGCAATATCAAAACGGCCCAACACAGACCAATTTATTTTTTTCCTTGTATATCCATTCAACTAATAAAGCACTGAACTGGTGCGGACATATCAAAAATATAACATTTATGGTGCGATATCACATGTAATAAAAAAAATTAAAATTCAAGTTGTTGATAAGTAAGAGTTAAAAAGATGGCACTGTTATTGCCATATATATTGCATGTTAATCAAATGTTAATTCGATAGTGCAGTGATTAGGTTTTGAAAATGATGAAAACAATAAATGGACAAAATGGAGCGCAACTCCAAAATAATGAATGCAGTTCATATTCTATTTTATTAGTTGAAACGCCTGATTTTATTGATTCATGTTTAAAGCAAAAATTAATTAATAGTGGTCACTACATTAAGCATTATACAACGGATTTTAAAGACCTTGTTGAGCAAGTCATATTGCATGAAGTACAAATTTTAATCATGAATGTTAATCAGCTAGGGCAACAAGAGTTAGGCGAAATTGCGAAAGTGAATCAATTATCTCCGTTACCAGTGCTTATTTTTAGTAAGCAAGTACCGCCATCTGTTTTGCAAAACAATATTAAAGCAACGATTGTAAAGCAGGCAGTTGAGGGGGGCGATTTAGATTATCTCACTAATACGATGTTACTTGCTTGTGAAAATTTTAAAAAAAGTCAGTTATCACGTATTGAATTTGAAGAAACTAAAACGCAGCTAGTAGCCAGAAAATTGATTAACAGTGCCAAGAAATTAATTATGCAACAAAAAAATATTAGTGAGCAATCTGCTGATGTGATGTTACAAAAAATGTCAGTAGATAATCGACAGACACTTGTACAAGTGGCACAAAATGTCATTTCGGTTTGTCGCTTATTAAAACCTAAGACCTAGTGCCTTAGATGAAAAGTAACACCTTAACTTTTAATTTTTAATTTTTACAAAACCAATAAACTACAAAAAGGATATACCTATTATGAGTTGGATTAAACCCATTAAATTTGTTGCTAAGCAATTAGCATTAACAGTTACCTTATCAGCGACTGTTATTTCTTTTGCACAGGCTGAGAAATTGGGCTATCCCGAAAAAGAGGAGTTAAAATTCGGTTTTATTAAATTAACCGATATGGCACCTATCGCAATCGCTTATGAGAAGGGGTATTTTGAAGATGAGGGCTTATATGTCACTATCGAAGCTCAAGCAAACTGGAAGGTATTGCTCAACGGTTTGATTGATGGCACCTTAGACGGCGCTCATATGCTAGCAGGGCAACCTATTGCAGCGACAATGGGCTTTGGTACAAAAGCACATATCATCACGCCATTTTCAATGGATCTTAATGGTAATGCGATCACGGTTTCTAATGAGATTTGGGCACAAATGAAGCCAAATATTCCTAAACAAGCTGATGGTCGTCCTGTTCATCCTATTAAAGCTGATGCGCTTAAACCAGTGGTTGATGCTTATCGAAATGCAGGTAAACCATTCAATATGGGAATGGTATTTCCGGTTTCAACACATAACTATGAACTACGTTATTGGTTAGCTGCAGGTGGTATTCACCCTGGTTTTTATGCACCACATAAAGGCGATACGAGTGGTCATATTGATGCAGAAGCAGTTCTGTCTGTTACGCCTCCACCACAAATGCCATCTACTTTAGAAGCAGGCACTATCTATGGTTACTGTGTAGGTGAACCATGGAACCAACAAGCTGTATTTAAAGGTATTGGTGTTCCCGTCGTAACGGATTATGAAATTTGGAAAAATAATCCTGAAAAAGTATTTGGTTTAACAGCTGATTTCGCTGAAAAATACCCTAATACAACGATTCGTTTAACGCGTGCATTGATTCGTGCTGCTATGTGGTTAGATGAAAATAATAATGCAAACCGTCCTGAAGCAGTGAAAATCTTATCGCAATCAAACTATGTTGGAGCAGATTACGAGGTTATTGCTAACAGTATGACAGGTACATTTGAATACGAAAAAGGGGATAAGCGTGCAGTGCCCGATTTCAATGTATTCTTTAGATACAATGCCACTTACCCATATTACTCAGATGCGATTTGGTATTTAACACAGATGCGTCGTTGGGGACAAATCTCTGAGCAGAAAAGTGATGAATGGTATAAAGATCTAGCGAAAAAAGTATATCGTCCTGATATTTACCAACAAGCGGCTGAGTCATTAATTGAAGAAAAATTGGCTGATGCGAAAGATTTCCCTGACTTTAAAACAGAGAAAGGTTTCCGTGCGCCACAAACACATTTCATTGATAACTTAACTTACGATGGTAATACACCTAATGCCTATATTGATGGCTTTAAAATTGGTCTGAAAAAAGCAGATAAACTATAAAAAGCAATCCAAGTAACGCTAGGTTAATCGCGACGTGTAATTAACCTAGCAAATAGCATTAAAAAAGGAATCATCACCATGACAATTATCGCTCTTAGCAATAAATTCGCTATTACTAGGCCGTCATTGGCTAGTTTTCAACAACTGTTTAAGTCGGCATGTCAGATATTATTATTACCCCTTATGGGCATCACGATTTTTTTATTCCTGTGGTCCGTAACCGCTAAAAATATTCATACTTCTCTTGGTGATTTCCCTGGGCCAGGAGCCGTTTATGAGCAATTCCATTCTTTATATGATGAACATATAGATGAAAGAGAAAAAGCAGATGAATTTTACCTGCGTCAAGAAGATAGAAATGCCGCTCGTGTTGAAGCAGATCCAACTTATGAGCCAAGAATAAGAGAATACACCGGTAAAGAGACTTTTTGGGATCAGATTATTACCAGTCTAATCACTGTAAGCACTGGTTTCTTATTGGCTGCTATCATTGCGATTCCTTTAGGTATTATGATGGGGTTAAGTCAGAATTTAAACTCTGCAATAAATCCTATCGTGCAAATTTTCAAACCCGTTTCCCCACTAGCTTGGTTACCACTTGTCACTATGGTTGTCAGTGCGCTTTATGTTTCTGATGATCCGCTAGTTTCAAAATCATTTGTCAACTCATTGCTGACGGTCACTTTATGTAGCTTATGGCCAATGGTAATTAATACCTCAATTGGCGTGTCATCATTAGACCAAGACTTAAATAATGTCAGTCGTGTATTACGTTTACCAATGAGAAAGCATATTCAAAAAATAGTTATTCCAGCTTCAATTCCAATGATATTCACTGGTATGCGTTTATCTTTTGGTGTCGCATGGATGGTGTTAATTGCAGCGGAAATGTTGGCTCAAAACCCTGGACTTGGAAAGTTTGTTTGGGATGAATTTCAAAATGGTAGTTCTGATTCTTTAGCGCGTATTATGGCCGCCGTTATCGTTATTGGATTAATTGGTTTTATTCTTGATAGAGGTATGTTGCAACTTCAGCGCATGGCATCTTGGGATAAATCAATCAAAACAGTTTAAGCCAATAATCAGATTAGCAACTAAGGAAATTGACAATGACAGCATTACTAGATATCAGCCATATTGATATGGTTTTCCCAACACCATCAGGCCCTTTTACCGCACTTAAGGGCGTTGACCTACAAATCAAAAAAGGTGAATTCGTTTCATTAATCGGACATTCTGGTTGTGGTAAATCTACCGTATTAAATGTGGTTGCTGGTCTTTATCAAGCAACCACAGGTGGCGTGATATTAAGCGGAAAAGAAGTGACAGAGCCAGGCCCCGAGCGAGCCGTTGTTTTCCAAAATCACTCTCTTTTACCTTGGTTAACTGCTTATCAAAATGTTGAATTAGCGGTTGATGAAGTTTTTGCCGGAAAGATGAACAAGAAAGAGAAAAAAGAATGGATTGAACACAATCTTAAGTTAGTGCATATGGACCACGCAATGCACAAACGTCCAAGTGAAATATCGGGTGGCATGAAGCAGCGAGTCGGCATTGCACGCGCATTAGCTATGCAACCAGAAGTGCTATTAATGGATGAACCTTTTGGCGCGCTTGATGCTTTAACGCGAGCTCATATGCAGGACTCATTAATGGAGATTCAAAACGAGCTAAATAATACCGTGATTATGATCACCCATGATGTTGATGAAGCAGTATTGTTGTCAGATCGTATTGTCATGATGACCAATGGGCCTTCTGCAACTATTGGAGAAATATTAGATATCAATCTAGAGCGTCCAAGGGATCGTTTAGACTTGTCTAAAGATGCTGAATATAACCGTTTACGTTCTGAAGTATTAACCTTCTTATATGAGAAACAACGTAAAGTTGAAAATATTAAGCATAAAACGACGACTAAAAAAGAGACCAGCTCAGCAAGCGCATAATGCATTGCTAAAAAAGAGAATACACCACGTTATGTTTTATCAATATTTAACGTTCGGTGTATTCGCTTTGGAATTAAGATTTCGTATCGAACAACCATGTTTTATAAGTCATATTTTATAAGCCATATTTTCTCTTCCAGTTAAATGGAGCAAATGACTTGAATTTAAATAAGTATATAAAAAACATGAGTTGTATGATGAGCTTAAAACTGATCGCTATTATTAGTGTTATCGGTTACCTACTTATCTCTTTCGGACTAACACAGGAAGGTATTGCGCTATTAATCTGTGCCACTATATTATCGTTATTGGTATTGTATAATATTAGTAATGATTGCCATTCCCTCAAAAAATACCTTATTTCACTAGAGGGTAATTTTGATAATCATGTTGAAAAATGGGTGGATGGACCTCTCAAAGAATTACAAGATCCTATCGTAGATATGTTGCGCACCAAAGCAAGATTAGCGAGCAATAATCATTCTGTTATTAATGAAATGAGTTTTTCAACCAGTGAACTTGCACACAATGCGCAACAAGTCTCACAAAATTCACAACAACAATCTCAATCTACTTTATCGGTGTCTGCTGCCATAACAGAAATTAGCCAGAGTATAGAAGACGTTTTATCGAGATTAGAAGTGACTGCCATCGCTGCCGCTAGTAATAAAGAAATATGCAAAAGTGGTTATGATGCCTTATCTGTCGCACAAAATAATATTCAAAGTATGGCTGACTTTGCTCAGCAGGGTACCGATAAATTAGAGACGTTAGACAGTAATATGAAGGTAGTTATTTCGATGGCAAAAATGATCAGTGATATTGCTGAGCAAACAAATTTACTTGCACTAAATGCCGCCATTGAAGCCGCTAGAGCGGGTGAGCACGGAAGAGGGTTTGCTGTGGTCGCCAATGAAGTAAAAGCGCTCGCTTCTCGCAGTCAGGAGTCGGTCAAAGCGATTTCAATACAAGCTGATGCTGTTAATAGCAATATGGCTTATGTAAAACAGCATTTAACGCAATTTATTGATATATCACAAGCGAGTGAAGCGAGTGTAGACAGTGCATTTTCAAGCTTAAAACAAATTGTCATCACCTCTGAAGAGGTTTCTTCAGAAATTATTGCGATTGCCAGTGCCTCTGAGCAGCAGTCAATGGCTGCGAAAGAAATATCGGCATTGATAGAAAATGTCGCATTAAATGCTGAAACGAATACCTTAATGGCCAATCAAACGGCGAATATAGCCACTCATTTATCATCAATAATGGAAAAGGAGGTCATTAACAATGCTATTACTTAATGTGTTAATTATTTTATTATTATTTTTGATTATCCTGTTTGCCTTATTATATTTTTATTATCGAGAAGTAAAAAAAAGCAATAAGAGCAGACACTTACAAGGCTTACTCTGTTTAAACAGTTTCCGACATTTACTCGCCTTGATTCAACAGCATCGTGGTTTAACAATGGGTTATATTAATGGTGATCATTCATTATTAAATCGCATACATTCATTGAAGCATCAAGTTAATCAACAACTCTCTGATATAAAAAAAGAGCAGCTAGGGCTTGCAAGTAATTTAATTTGGATTGGCATTAATGATCATTGGTTACGTTTATCAAGTCATTTTGCTCAATATGAAAGTGATCATAATTTCAGGCAACATTGTAATTTAATTGTTAATTTACAGCATTTAATTGAAGATAGTGCTGAGCAACATCACTTGCAAGAACTTGTTTGTTCTAATAAACAAAACGCTAATTTTTTGTGGAATCAGCTATTAAATACTGCGGAGCATGTCGGGCAAGCAAGAGCCGTCGGTACTAGTATTGCTGCAGCAAAAAAATCAACGAGTATTCAACGTATTAAGCTTAATTATTTGAAAAATTATATTAATGTTTTTTTATCTAATGAAAACCTGTCAAGCGATGCTAAATCACCGCGCGCGTTGTTGACTGCGATTAATAATCAAATTCTTATTGATAACCCCAATATCGCTGCAGAAGAGTTTTTTAATTTAGCCACTGCTGCTTTAGATGTGATTTTTGGACAGTTTGATGATTATCTAAAAGAGTTATTAAGCGATTTGAAGGATCAATAGCAATTATTCATTAACTTAAATTCTGGAAAATGTAGCTTCATAAGCCATAACTGAAGTTAAATTCATGTTGTTCATTTTTTATTTCCAAGTAACATGAGCATCAAATACATTTAGCTACTTTTTAGATGAACTTTATATGAGAATTCATGCGCTTCATAAACTTTACCAACAAAGGTTAAGCCAATCTACTCGTCCATTTTTAGCAAGAGGTGGGCGTATTACGCGTTGTGTTCATTGCATGTTGCTACCTTACCTGTGTATCTGTCCTTTTAAAAAAACGGTGCTGACAAACAGTGCCTTTTTACTGTTGATGTATGATGATGAAATCTTAAAACCAAGTAATACAGGGCGATTGATTGCTGATTTAGTCCCTGATACGTTTGCTTATATCTGGTCACGTACAGAGCCTAATCATGAGATGTTACAATTATTGAATGATCCTAAATGGCAACCTATCGTTATTTTCCCTGCTGAATACAGTGAACCCAAACGACTTGTTGATAACCTAACTGATGTCCTAGCTGATGACCAGCAAGATAAAAAAATACTGTTTATTCTGTTAGATGGTAGTTGGGCGCAAGCTAAAAAAATGTTTCGTAAAAGTCCTTATCTTGACAGGTTGCCCGTGCTTTCATTTTCGCCTGAAAACTTATCACGATATTTACTACGAAAATCAGTAAAAGATAACCAACTTGCTACTGCGGAGGTAGCAAGCCTTGCTTTATCGTTTATTGGAGAAGAGGATAATGCAAAGCAACTTGCCTTGCTGTTTGATGTGTTTAAAGAAAATTATATGCTTGGCAAAGAACGTAAACCATTACCCGATGATGCAATTTTTTATCACCTAAAAACAGCATTTGCTATTAAAGAATAAATCATTTTTGAAACGTTAAGGTTTTCTATTTTGATCAGTGATTAATTGTTTTTTTAAATTAGTGATGGGAATATTAATTGCTTGAAGCGTTTTTGCTGACAGAGTGGGATTATCCAATTCTATCAAATTCCTATTTTTCAAATAGAATTTATCTAATAAATCTTTGTAATAAGTATCAAACAACTGATCGCTACTACCATTTTTTTGTAATCGAGTTAACCCGAGATGAATCCTTTCTGCTAATAATGGTTTTTTAGGGTTTACAAAATAGAACTGTGGAAGTGGATAAAAAATAACAATATTTTTTTCTATTGTGATGTCCAAAGGCACATTAGTTTCAAGCTCAGAGCTAATTTCACTTAATCCTCTGGCATAACAATCGAAGCGATTTTTAGAAAGTTGCTGTAATAATAATTCTGGTTTAAAGGTTGTTTGCACTTTAAAACCATTACTTTTTAGAACGTTTGTATCGGGCCAGTTTCGGTGTTGAGCAATCGTGATACCTTTTTCAATCCATTGTTGTTGAGTGGTGACATCATTGAATTTATATTGATTATCCTCTTTAATTAAGCATAAACGATAACCTAAAAGCCCTCTCATAATTGGAATATAAACAGGGGGTATTTGTTTTTCGCGTTGATGAGTTGAAACAAAGTGGGCGATATCTAGGTTGGCATTTTTTAGTTCTCGAAAAGCGCGATCTTGACTCATATAATTGGAATAGATGATTTGATAGTCACCATATTCATGTTTGGTGATATCTAGCGCTTGTAATAATAATGGCCCGATGATTCCTGGTTTATTCGCCGTGTGTTTCCAGACTTTTATTGTAGAGCTTTCAGTAGCACTAACATTAATAGTTGTTATCAATAGTAAAAAGATTATTATTTTTTTCATTGGCATTTATCCGATACTTCAAACCATGCTCTATTTATATAGGCCATTATTGGCGCTTTGCTTGCTATCGTTATTTGTGCGGTGAGACAGTTTGATCATTTAGGTGACCGCCCTGTATGACTAAGTATTATAATAAGTATAGAGTTTTAAATTGATTTTGTTAGTTTGTATCGTAAGCGCTCAATAATCCCCATCTAACAATGCCTCAAAATAA
>TARA_R110001583_G_scaffold117111_1_pt1 | contig 21305 bp, 29 predicted proteins | sample TARA_R110001583 | Tara Oceans TARA_R110001583 (sample SAMEA4398432) | marine metagenome | biome: Polar Biome; feature: [MES] marine water layer (ENVO:01000295) within the mesopelagic zone...; material: water (ENVO:00002006), including particulate matter (ENVO:01000060) such... | reverse complement strand
TTTAGAAACTATACTATCTTAATTCAACTCACCACTTTTATAAACTAATTTTCGTAAAGAACCATCATTATATTTGTAAGGAACAACGCCAGGACTTTCAAGGATATCTATCCTGTTTGTCCACCGGCGCGCCATCGTATCCCTAACTTGATATAGTCCAGACTTCTTACCAGCATCGACAACAACCCAATCACCATAATCAAGAAAGCCTCCATTACGAATAAGCATATTTTGTGACACAGCAATGTAACGGTAATCACTGGCATTCTCTATTCTAAAGACAGTGCCGTCTGCTGTAACATTCGGCGTGCTATCTGTTTGTTCTGGGACAGGGTGATACATAGTAACGACCACTTTGAGTTTATTAGATTCTTGATAATTTACCTGCTCCTTTAGTCCCATTAGTTCACGTTGGCATTTATCTACTTGAACGGCAATCTTCAATGCCTGTAAGGTAGTGTCTTCCATCAAACTATCCTTGACGGCTTCTTTCTCCCACATTCCCATCACTTGCTCTTCAAGCCCATTAATATAATGATTTCTTTCTACTCCATAAGCAACAAACATTACTGACAGAACTACTAAGGCTACATTTTTAATCATCGGGCTCCAGTTCTTTAAGTATTTCATCAATGCTAAAAAGCTTTTGCTCTTCTTGCTTCTTCTTGTTTTTTATTTCTTCCAGCTTGGACTTCTGCTTATCGCCTAAACTCTCATCTATAACATTTTGAAGATCTTCATCGGGAATAAAGTTGATGATCTCTTCTCCTTCTTCAATCTCAGAGATGGCTTCCAGAGCTTGGCAATACTCTTCTAGTTCTTCTATGTGTTCTAACATTTTCTCTTGACGTAATATAAGCTTATTAATAATATCAATAAGTTTGCTGACGCTTTTTTGTTTAGTTGCTCTACTCATAAATTGCCTCTAAGTCAAAGTTGCTTAATGGTTTCTCTATTTTCATATCTTTTAGCTTATTGTTCTCTACAATAAGCTTAGTGCCTCCCGATACAAACTTTTTCCCATCTGTTCCTTTCTTAATAGTATAAAGATAAAACACTGTCTTCCACATGGACACTCTAACAATTCGTCCAGGCCGACCATCTAATAAAACTATGTCATCATTATTATAATCATTTCCAACAAATATAAGAAGTCCAGCTATTGAGGATTCTATCGTAGTTTTAAAAAACAATACTGCCAAACCCGCCAAAAACATCCACCCATACTCACCCAACAAAACACTTATATTGTCTTGTATAGCATTTTCTATTTGCTGTGCGCCTGTTGATTCCATCTAATTTCTCCGGCTGGCATGGCTTTTGTATGTTGTTGTATAACATAGTAATAAGCTAAATATCTATCCGCCGAGAAGCGATACTGTTTATTTAGAGGTTTTCTTTTCCACTAATAAGGAAATCTTTTCCTTTACTCCATCATACTCTTCTAGGAGTTCTTTTTCTTTTATTCTTATTAGATTATATCCCTCTTTTTTTGCCAACCAATTCTTGATGGCGTCATTTTTCTTCGCCATCATTATTACATAACTAGGTTTACCTCGCGTATCGTGATAATACTGCCCATCAACTTCTATCAAAACATTATAATCAATCAAGCAAAAATCATAATATCTCCAACCGGCCATATACTTTAAGGGCTTCTCTCGTTCATAATCAATACCCTCACCTTCTAACATATCTGCAATTTGTTGCTCTAGATTGCTCATAGGCCTGTTCGACCTATTCATCGGCGCCGATGCCTTACCTGCATGAAGCTTCTTTCTCATGCGCCTTACGCCCTCTTTACTCTTGGGCTTTTTCAAATGACTGTGACCTTTTTTCGCAAATCGCGGAAGTCTTCTAGGTTAACTACTCTTATTCCCATTCCCTGCTCTTCGCGTCTTAGATAGGCAATAATACTTTCATCAGTATATTGTTTTCTTAGCAGATCTAATTGTCTCATTGAATCCACATCTACATACTTGTCCCATATATTAAGAACACCCATTGAAAATCCAACACTTTCGCCAATAGTCAAAGGCACTTTACTTCTCCAGTTTGGCTAATCTTTCTTTTAACATTTCTATTTCTACTTCTAAATTTTTTGCATGATTACGATAATTTATCATTAGCTTTTCTGTATCACATACCCGCTTATGAATTGCAATTAAAATCTCATGCGGCTCGGCATCTTCAGCCATTTGAATTTGTTGCGGCGTTAAAATAGTTTCACTCATCTCCATCTTCGGTAGTCAACCTTTCATTTAAGTAATCTAATACATTATTAACCAAGGGATTTTGTAGATCCTTTGTCTCCTTTTTCCCCTTTTTCCCCTTTTTTTCTTGTGCGGCAGAAATAATTTGACTTGTGTCGCTTATTGCTTCTTGCTCCATAGTATCAAGATCTATCTTATCCATAGGCATTTGTTTAGCAGTAGCCGAAACTTTTTCTGCAATATTTAATAACTCTACACTTAATCCAACAGTTGCTGCCTGTATCATTTCCATTTTTTTCAATATATAAAAATGACCTTCGGGTCCAATTAACTCAGACACTGGGTCACTTGCCAGAGCTATATTAATAGATTTATCAAAACTACCCAAGGCCGCTTTAATAATATCTATCTCCCCTAGTAATGATAAGATTTCATCAACATTTGGTGGTAAGTCATTCATCTGATGTCTCCGTTTCTAATACTATAAGTTCAATGTTGTGCAATTGACCAGCATCATTCATCTCCACTCTTATATCATATTGATTAAGAAGTTTGCTAACTAGATGGCCGCCGCCTTTTTCAAACATATAATACAACATTCTATTGAAGTCTTCATTTTTTACATCCTTTAAAGAAGAATCATATACTGTATTACATATAATCCACTGTTTAAAAGCTCCGTCTTGTATCAAGTCTGCGTCAGATAGATCGTCAGGTACTTGCGATCTTAGCGCCTTGGAGGCCTCTAATAGTTTATCTCTTAAAAAACTAATACGGGTGGACAATTTTTTTTCATCTACATTTAAAATTTTTTCTTCTTTTAGTTCAGTCATCATAAACCTTTCTAAGATGAACGGGGCTACTCAAAAGCATTTGCATAATATTGTTGGTTAGAAACCTTTATGGGAGATACCAACTGCCTGATACTTATTTGAATAGCCCCGTATAATTACAGTATTTCAATATCTTCACCTTCATCCTCATCTTCTGCGGGATAAAATCTTTTTACCTTTTCGTCCATCTCATACATTGAAAAGACCGGACGGTCTTCCAAACTGTCTCTTTCTATGTCGCCCTCTTCCAACAACTTACCAGCCAACAGTGGCGCATGAAGTGGCACAAACGAATCTGCACCAGTAGGATTAATTATCAACGTATTAATAGGTGACGGCGCTAAACTTTGAGACAATAGACCAGGGCCTAATTTGTTAACCACTTGCATATTATGTTGCATTATTTCTGTTATCTTTAAAATAGAAAATTGAACTATAACTAATTTCTTTCCAAAGTTTTTTGATAACGCGTTTTTAATCTCACCTTTATTAACATAAGTAGCAGCAATGGACTCATCCGTAAATCCAACAATAACTTTTTCTCCACTAGATAAATCTACAGTATATAATGAATTGCCATCAGTGTTACCAATAAACCACATTTTCCACTTATTAACAATAAGTTGATTAACTATAATTTGCGCACCTAGTCGTCCTACATTTTTTTCAATGTGTTCAATAGTCCATTTGCGCGAATCAATAAGCATATATAATCTCCCAAATAAATATCATCCTACAACTGTTGTCGTAGCTCTAGTATTTTTTCTTCGCCCACTAATGCCCCTCTGTCCCACGATATGCTTCGGCCAAAAGTATCAGCGTTAAGTTTAACAATCAAAACTTGGCCAGGGATCAAATCATTTTTACAATACTGTAGTTTGTTATGCCATACTCTAAAGCTACTCCCATCATCTGCCCTTACATTAGCATATGGTTTACCTTTCTTTGTCTTCAACATCTCTACTGTACGTATGGTTAACCATACATGTTCATGGCTTTCTGCCTCATCATCATAATCAGAGATGTGGGTTAGTCCCATGTCCTTTACGATGCCACACATTTCTTCCCACTTAGCTATATTTTCCGTAACCCTAAAACCTAAATGATCTAACTCTTTATTGATCACTTCTGATTCAGTATAGTCATCTTCAATATTGATATCAAAAGCCTCAAGAACCTTATCAATATAACGACCACTTATCAGCTCGAAAAACTTAAGCTCTTCGTTGTCCCATAACTTTATACACACCTTCTTCAAGTCTCGCTTAGGCATTCTAGATAAGGCATAATAAACTTCAGTCAACGCTACTAATGCTTTTCTATTAAACTGCTTTCCACAGAATTGCAATTCATCAAACATCCCCAAAGAAACAAGCATCTTTAGATCGTTTTCAGAAACCATCTTGAACTCAAAGTTATCCCTCATAAACTCTGTGTAGTCTAACCAACCGCTATCGCTAGGATAGTGTTTCTTTATTTTATTTAGTACAGACTTGCCTAATCCCTTTACTCCCAACAAACCTACCATAAACTCTTCTTGTGTAACCTTGAAATCTAATGAAAAATTATTTATGTTACCCAAACTTACCGTTGGGTTATTCAACAGATCTCTAGCCATAGAAAGACACAAGGCTATTTCGTCATGGTCATCCGCGGAATGATTACACAACACTTCAATAAATTCAGCCGGATGCTTCGCCTTAAAGTAACTTGTCCAATACGCCAAGATACTATAACTAATAGCATGAGACTTATTGAAAAGATATCCTGCATTCTCTATCAGCTTGTCTGCAACTTTTTTGGTTTCCTTCATTGACAAGATTAGTTTATTTGGATCACTATACAAATGCTCTTCCAAATAATCATTACACTTCTTCTGATCTAATGACTCAGCCGTCTTCCGAAGAATATCACCCTCACCAAAACTTAACCCTAACATACTGAACATCTGAATGAACTGCTCTTGGTAAATCATAATACCTTGAGTTGGCTCCAGTATCTCTTCAAACATTGGATGATGGTCATTGGTTGGATCTTCTTGACCGTTCTTCCTTCTAGTAAAAGCATCTAACGCGCCCATCTTAATAACACCAGGCCGATAAATAGCATTCACAGCAGCGATGTCTTCTATAGTCTTTGGCTTAGCTTGTTGTAATACTCTCGTAATGTTTGAACCTGCAAATTGAAACACTCCAAAAGTTTGGCCTTCGCATAATAACTGAAAAGCCTTATCGTAATGAACTTGCTCATCTTCAGACAAGTCTTCTCTATCTAGAGGCATGTTATACAAGTCAGGTATTTTCATCCCCACCTTATCCATCACATCCTTAATCACGGATAAAGTAGAAATACCCAACATATCTATTTTGAGAAACTTCATCTTTGCCAGCTCATCAATCTGCCACTCTGTGACCAACACATCATCCTTGGTCTTTCTCAATGGCATCATGTCATACAACGGACTAGATGAAATAATAACACCGCCGGCCGCAATGGTTTGGTTTCGTGCGTTTCCATTCAATACATCAATAGTCTCAACAAAGTTGGCTGCTTCATCGGCATCCATATCTTGAACAAACTTTCTTACCTCTGGCTTATCATTCATTATCTCACTGAATGATGCCATGTCTTTGTTCAGAGAGATGTGTCCCGAAATAGTCTTGGCTATTTTGTTGGTTTCTTGGAACGGTAAGTCTTTATCTTTCGCCAGATCACGAAACAAAGTATTAGCGGAGTAACGGGCATAAGCACAAACAGAAGCAATGTTAGCATCACCCCATTTACTCGCGACATACTCTTTAACCTTTTCTCTATCTTTGTCCGCAAAGTCGTTATCAATGTCAGGCTCCTTAATCCTGGTAGGGTTCATAAACCTCTCAAAGAAGAGATTGTATTTTATAGGGTTCAAATGAGTTATACCTAACAGCCAACACAATAGTGCTCCACTAGCACTACCACGACCAGGCGACATTAGAATTTCGTTATCATAGGCAAACTTACAAAAGTCTTGGGTGATAAGAAAATAATCTACATATCCCTTATCATCTACAAGATCTAACTCCTTCTTCAATGCAGTTGTGTATTCTGGAATGTCTTCTTCTTTTATCTGACCAGCGTCTAACTTTGTCTGCATTCCCTTCTTCAACTGATGAACTATGTAATCTCTATTGTTATCAAATCCATCGGGAGTCTCAAACTTAGGTTCCTTCAAAGTTTCCATGTCAAGCTTGGCGTTACACCTTGTAGCAATTTGCTTAGTGCTCTCTATGGCCTCTTCCAGATACTCATCAGCAATCAAGTCACCATAACCATTATCATACCACAACGCACGCATTTCTTCTTCATTCGCAAGATACAAAGTATGTACTCCAGCCTCATCAAACTTGCCGTCTGTATTCATTCTCCATAAGAAGTCATGCACTTTGTCATGTTGCTTCAATACCACATGAACATCATTAGCTAATACACACTTTACATTTTCATACTTCTTACGGAACAGTTCTATCAAGGCTACGTTGTAATCTTTTTGTATATCCAAGTCGTGCGGATGCAATTCAATAAACAGATTATCTTCACCGAATATTCCCAGCAACCTATCAAAAAAGGATGTCATCTTGTCAGTCTGTTTTGCTTGCAAATACCTCGCCATGTTACTAATAACGCATGTCGTTGTAGCAATTATACCCTCAGAATATTTCTCCAACAAATCTAGATCTATTCTTGGTTTCCCATAATATCCTTCTGTGTTCGCATAATAATTCAAACGAAATAGATTTCTCAATCCAATGTCATTCTCAGCCAACAGCAGGAGATGTGGTGACCTCAGCCGCATCTTATTCTTTTCTCTTATTTCTGTTGGCGTCAATCCATCTTTCTCTGCGTCTGTCAATCCACGCCTATGCATGTCTTCCACACAATACATCTCATTACCCAAAATAGGTTTCACACCAACCTTGGTCATCTCTGTGTAAAACTCAAACAAGCCAGCCATCGTTCCATGATCTGTTATTGCGCAAGCCTGCATACCTAACTCAGCACAACGCTGAGCATAGTCTTTGGCCTTGCCTACACCATCCAACATTGAATAAGTTGTATGAAGATGTAGCTGAGTATACGTTTCTACTTTAGACATTCTTTTTTCCTTTATATATCATAATAAATTATACAGGTTCCGTAAACCATTGGGGGATAACTGCTGGTTCTTTCCACTTAGCAAAACTTGCCTTGTCACATTTGTAATACATGCGATATGCCTCTATGGTATTGTCTTGGTAATAGTCAGGCGGCATACATTGAGGTGGGGGCGAAAATGGTTTGTTAGGTATATGCCTTGGCACATGGCTCAGTCCCTCAGACAGCTTGGTAATGCTAGTATGAATCTTACCATAGCGCCGTGTATACTCAAGACCTAATGCTACAAAATGAGAATAAAGCCATTGATAATGTAAATGACTTTCTCGTACCCATCGCGATGATGGATGATTTTTGTGAGTTGCTTTGTAGAGTAAATCATTATCTGATTTATCAAGAATGTGGTGGGCTGTGGATAGCATTTGTGCAGACTCAAGAATCATCTTTACAACATGCTTGTCACACATTTGCTCGGCAGCACGGGCGGGATGGTCATCTAAATAAAATATGTTAATAATAAGCCTCCTTTGAGTGTCTATATAATATAAGCAATTTTACTATATTTGTCAAGGCTTATTTTCATTCAAAGAATTCACCTGTATCACAATCATACACCACCGCGCCTGTTGTCAAGCAATAAATCTTATTAGTTTTTTTACAGGGCCGAAACTTGGAATTTTGGCCGAGAGTAAAATGTCTCTCCATTACTCCAATGTCATTACTAAAATCCTCACCAAGTTTTTTTAGTGTACCGTAGAAGAAAGTTCCAGGTCTTTTTGAGGGTGGCCTTGAAGGCCTTATTAAGTCAGTCAAATCTGCTCCATCCACAGCTTTTTGCTTTCTTCTATAGCGCTCATGTATCTTCTGGCCCTCATCTTTCGCCTTTTCTTCCTCCTCTCTTTCCATATACTTAGCTAAGCGCTCTCTTTCCGGTTGCAGCTCCTTTGCATATTTTGTACTATCGGTTTTCTTCTGACTCACTGTCTTGATAATATTACTCACTCTCGACACTGGCAAATCTCCCTTAAATGTTTATACTATAATATACGAAACTTTTACTCATTTGTCAAGCCTTTTTTTATACTATTTCGCATGATCCGCCTGCACAGGCTAATTCGCCAGTCAAGTCTGTATTATCTGCAATTTCCACTATCTGAGAAACATCCACTGCTGATAGCTTCTTCTCCATAGTTTCATACTCAGCTGCGCTAATATCAGTAAACGGTGCTTGTGTATAAGTACCACCGTCATAAGGCAACACACTTAACCCATTATAGAAAGTTTTATTTTTCCACATCCATTCGCCGACCTTCTCCCACTCCTCGTCTTTAATAGATACAGTACACGAAACATTATGCGTATTGTTGCCTGCGATGTGGCCAGGCTCAATCCATCTGTTATAGATATCCTTCACTCTTTCCAATAGCTCCACAGATGTTTCATGTCTCAAAATGCCAGTGCCAGGTGCTCTTTGTGGAATAGAAATAACCGCTTGGCTTTCTGGTTTAAAGAAATCATCCTCTACTAACTCTGGATGATTAATAGATAAATAGCTATAGATGGCCTCATTCTTTCCTACCCGAAGCCTACGAATATAATAGTCGTTATGCCAAGCATGAACCCCACTGGAGGTTCCTAAGACGCAGGATGTAGTTCCACTAGGCTTTACCGTAGTCACTCTTGCGGCTGTGTTTATGCCTAACTCGCCTGCATAATACTTGTTAGTAGAAACTGCCAGCTGGGCCGCTTCTTCCAAGTCTAACTTCTGAACTCTACCACTTCCTATCCCAGTCATACCGATACCTAGAAGTGCATCCTTCTCTGTGGTACGACGCCATATGTCACGCAAATAATGAAAGTTAGTATAGGATGCTTGCAAGGTACCGATAAGAGAGGCAGCAGAAACTCTTTCGTTGAGGTCTTGCTGTGTCTCTACGTCGCTCACATTTACTTCACAAAGGTTACAAAATTGAAATGGCCTTAGTGCAATTTCTGCACAAGGATTAGTGCCCCATTCCGAGTCATTAGTAAAATAAACGCCAGGCTCACCAGCTCCACTTGCCTTTACTTTTTCCCAAACATTAAAGAAATCCTTCTTCTTTACTCTATGCCTCACAACTACAGCAGAGTTATTAGCCCTTGCTCTTTGGGGTTCTGTTTCCCACCAGCTGCCGAACTTACACTGGAGCATATTTTGATCGTCCAGAGAGAACAAAGAGATAGTAGCGCTCCTGCGAATACCACCGGATAACACAGCGTCAGCAACCCAACATACGATATCGTGGACTTCAACTGTTGTAAGTTGTTCACCGTGTTCCTTTCTATTGAATATTCTTTTGATGTTATGAACACAATCCGAAAGAGGTTCTGGTCCCGGAGCTTTGCCTCCACTAGTAATTAGCAACGCACCTTTCTTTCGGATACTCCTAAAATCAAATTCAGGTTCTGGTCTGCCAAGAAAATAACTCTTCATCAGCATCTTAATGCAATCAGCCCAACCTTCTATACTATCTCCTACAAGATAACGACGCTTCTTTGTAGGTTTATGAATGGGGGGCAGTTTTTCTACATGATGCTTCTGTACAGAATACCCTACTCCCGTGCCGCCCAACAACAAAAACATGACTTCACTAAACGCGCGGTAGTCATCAATAGGTAGGTATGCACAATTATAAATACGGGTTGGCGTTTGAGAGATAGCTGGACCTGCAAACTGGAGCGATCTCATAGACGGTAAAACTTTTTTATCATATACTAGCTGGTATGCTTTTTCTATCTCCGACTGCAGCTTGGGAAAGTTTGTAAGATGCATATTCTTATTTCGTGTTATGAGCTCTTCCCATGTTTCTCTCCGTTGTTCTTCTGGGAGATATCTAGCATATTTCATGTGCACGGTAACTTCTGATAAAATTTCTTGTGATAGATCCAATGTTACTCTCCGTCTTCTGTTGGGGTCTTTACTTTATTTGCACTCTCATAACCATCTCTAAAAAATCCTTTTCCAAAACTTAATCCTACGCTTTCGATTTTTCTTCTAACTTCAACACCACAATCCGGACAATACTTTTTTTCTTTCGGATTGTATTCTTTCATACTCATTGTTGCTGTTACATTATAAGTGCATTGATCACAGACCCATTCATACTGTGGCATCAGATGCTCTTCTTCCCATCTTTTTCTACACGATGTATGAACTCACTATTTCCATTATCGTAAGATAGAATAACCTCATATTCAATCTGCTCGTTAGTATATACGGTTTCTTTAGTTATCAGATCATTAGCCATACGAATTACATCATCTCTTTTGGCTTTATTTCTAGATATAGAATATACATTATGAACTTCAGTAGACGCATTACCCCATCTTTTTGTTTTTGTTATTGTAAATCTATCCATTATCCACCATCCTTATGACTTTGATATAAACTCCCAATCTTGCTACGGCTATTACCACCACCGTCCAACAAGTTAGTTAACTTTTCAGAAGCTGTGAACCCTGCTGATTGATCATCATTCAGTTCAATAAACGCACACTCTGGTTTCATCTCTATGTTGAAGTTTACATTGGCCGAACCCATTCGATTCTTACCAACGTGAAACTTGCGTTGTGAAAATGTTCCAAAGAAATCCACCACATGAGCCTTGTTTATTGCTTCGCCAACCTTATCAATTGTAATAATTTCATCATTGAAACCATCGCGGTTGCTCTGCGTTGCTGTCCAAATTGGCAACTTCAATTCCATAGACATTGCCCTTAGATCTTCAAATACACTTTCTAATTCAAATCTCTTCTGTTCATACCCACGGCGACTCTTCATTAGATCTCCATAGTCAATAATGATAAGATCTGGCTCAAAGCCATTAGACAATAATCTACCAACATGAAACTTAATTGTATTGATAGTTGCAACCTTTGGTGGATATTCCTTAATCATCAACTGACCACCCATAAAACGAGCCAGTTCATTCTCGGCTTCAACCATCCGTCTGCGAAGTTCCTTGGTAGGTATGCCTGTAATGCGACTATCATAACGATTTCCTACATGAGTTTCGCTCAACTCCATAGAATAATGAATCACATTCTTACCTGCGGCTAATGCGCCGTAACCAAGATTGACCAGAAAAAATGACTTTCCACCGCCAGTTGGCGCCATCACTACACCTAGCTCACCACTTCCTAATCCACCATCTAATATATCCTCTTCGTCTAATACGGAGAACCCAGTAGGAATGGTATTTCTTGTGTGAACCTTGCGCCTTGATTCAAAACTATCAAAATAATTCTGTCCCAAATCTTGCTCTGTGTTTATTTTCAAGCTTTGTTCTATTACTGACTGTATCTCTTCGTACTTACCTTCTTTCAACAAATCAACAGAAGTAAGGATTGCTTGCTTCATCGACTGGTTTTTACAAAACTCCAGCGACTTGTCTTTAGCGTATTCTATTTCCTGTCTATTTACTTTGGTTTCTATGTCCAACAAAACTTCAAGAGTATCTTCTTTGAGTTGATTGTCGGGCAATGATGAGATCTCCACCTTCAATGTTTCATAGGTAGGTGGAGTATTATACTTATTAAATAACTTTCTAACCTCAGTCCAAACTGTCTTATGAGCATCCCCAGTAAAATAATCATCTTTCAATGTTTCAAATGATTTCTCAAAAAATTCTCTATCAGTGAGAAGCCCTTGAATTACATTATTTTGGAACCCTACTCCGAAAGACTCAAAAGAATCAGTGTTCATTGCCAATTTTATTCTCCTTTATAAAACAGGTTTAGTGTTTAAGATAGAAAAATTAGCCAACCAATTATCTATATTAGTTGGGCTAATGTCTTCGCTCAACAGATTAATGCGAAACTTGTAAGAATTAAACTTTGGTGTATCAGAAATATAAGAATTCTGTAAACTATCAATGGCGGTAAGTGAGATCTCCAATTCCAACAACTGAACTACCTTATAGTTGAGGCGGATAAGATCTTCATTATCCAAGTACTTTTGATACTTTTTCTCTTTACGAGTTAACAACCATTTAAACAAATCATCAATATCAAAATTTTCCTTGGCCCATAAGAGATGTATTTCCTTTCTTGCCGTCTTTTCTCCAACTCCTCTTACGCCGGCGATGTTATCGCTCTTATCACCAACAATAGCTTTTAGCAACGCATAATTGTAAGGATGGATATTCTCTTTACTATACATCCATTCTAAGTCAATCAATTCACCTAGAGGGTTTTCTTTGGTTTTGACGGGGCGAAATACTGAAATGTTTTCATCTATTAATTGAAGATAGTCTTTGTCTGTAGTGACAATAATACTTTTTTGCTTGATGACCTTTCTGGCCAGGTAGGCGATAGCATCATCGGCTTCAAGATATTTCACAGCTACTTGTTTCATAGGTAGCTGATCCATAGCACTTCTTAGCAGTTCTAGCTGTCGAGCGAAGGCTTCTTTCTCATCGCCGTCAGAGGTCTCAAAACCCCTTTTCATGGAGGTAAACTTCCGGCCTTCTTTATACTCCCGAAGCTTCTTGCGGCGTCTCTCGCCACTGTTTAGTCCCTCCCATGCGATGATACATTCACTTGGCTGAAATCTCTTAATGTAACTCTGTAAAGCGTTGAGAGAACCATAGACACCGCCTACATGTAAACCATCATCATTGGTAAGTGGCAGCGATGAAAAGCTGCGACAGAATAGATTTAATAGGTCGATGAATAAAACTGGCTTGTCTGTCATTTAAAGCTCCTAAAGGTAAGTAACATTATAGCCGGCGGGCGTTGAGTAAAAACATTTACGAACACCTACATCTTTCATAATTGAAAGACAACTAGAGCATGGATGAGCCGGCTTAAGCCAACCATTGCGGTCTTCGCGATAAACATAAAAAGTAGATCCAGCGATTTGATGCCGGTGTCGGACAACATTTACACGGAGTAGTGCGTTCAATTCCGCATGTAATGAAACAGCAAAAAAATCGTAATGTTTTCTTATCAACGGATGTGACTTTTCTACATTACAAGCTGAAAAATATTTGCCATTTTTCAATATAAGAACCGCTCCAAAGCGAGTCTGGTGCAGACTGTTTAGACATTGATCTTTAGCCAGTCGAAACCATCTATTTTCTGTGAGACTATTCTTAATCTGTTCGTTATCTTCTACTGTCAAAATAACCTACTTTACCCTTTAAGAGAAAAATAGACAGGGTTTTTTGTATCCCCTATCTACTTTTTCCTCTTCGGGTAATATAAATATGGCTAAAAAATTTTATAAAAATACACTATCAATCAAAAAAATTTAGATTCAGCTACTGAAGATTTTTTTTATAACTGTAGCAACTAATGCGAAGAGAGTCCATATAGCTGTCACTTGCCACCATGTCATTGTGGGTATTCCAAAAGGAGCAATACCAACATTCCACAAATAAGCCAAAAACCAAGTAGCAACATAGGTGACACCGGCGACTGCCGCAATGAGTGCAGCTGCTAAAAAAACACAGGCAATACCCCCGATAATAACATATTTCTTACTAACAGACTCTTTCACTTTGTTAATAAGCTCTTCGGCAGGATTGTTATTAAAGGCTACCATTATGTTTCTTCGCCAGGTGAAATCTTCTCAAGTACCATTTCCTCTTCTCGCTTATCTGGATCTTGTTCTATGATTAATACATCTTTCACTTTCTGTTGACAATACCGATGCGCTTCATTATTTGCCTTATCACGAATCCAATCGACAAACTTTGAATTTTTGAACTCATACACTTCGCCATTATCTTTATTAGTAATAGATGATTTTTGTGCTGATATCTTTTCCGCCACATTAAACTGTAACAACACATCAAGCCAACTCTCTTCATCAATCAACCCACGATTGAAATACATCTTTAGTTTGGCTTCTCGTTTTGGTGGACCCATTCTATTCTTTTGAACAAAAGGCCTAATGCCCACACCCAAGGTGTCCTTACCTGCCTTTACAAATCCATCTCTGTAAAGTCGTAGCCTTACCGATGCAAAGAATGGAATAGCCTTACCGCCAGGTGCTACCAAGTCATCTCCAAAAACCACTCCAATCTTCTGCCTCATCTGATTCAAGAAAACCAACGCAACTCGTTCTTTTCCGATAAACCTAATAGTTTTGCGTAAGCCCTGTCCTATCATTCTAGCGTGCATACCAACAGTAGATTCACCATAATCCTTTTGCATTTCTGCATCAGTTGAACTACCTGCCACACTATCCCACACAACACAACACAGCTTATCTTTTCTATTTTCTTTTATCTTCCTTATCACGTTTTCAATTGCGGAAAATACTTTCTCTACAGAATCTACCTGCACATAAATCAACTGGCCTTCGGGATATAGCTTCATCCCGAGTAACTGCAAAAAATCCTCATTTACCGCATTCTCTGTATCAATCAATACTGGAATGCCGCCTTTGTCTTGACAGTCTTTTAAGATCATGTAAGACAACAGGGATTTGCCAGTGGCTTCTTCACCTACTATTTCGGTAAGTTTTCCAACTGGAACTCCGCCGCCCTCTGCGCTATTAGAAATAATAGTATCTAATACTGTAGAGCCGGTAGAGATCCATTCTTTGACATCACTATTAGAATCATTCTTGCCTAAAATAAAAGCTACATCTCCGAGCTGTTTATTTAGACTGTCTACTAATATGTCTGTGAGAACCGAATCTCCCCCTACTGGGGAAGACTCGTCTGTTACTATTTTCTTTCTCGCCATTTAATTGAGTAACTTATCAAAAGCATCATCAATCTTGGTGTTAGTGGTGTCCTCTTCTGCCTCAACTTTGGGCTTGTCAGCACTTACCCCAAAGTTAAAGGATGTGCCGGCTGAAGAATCAGAATCATTGGCATTAGGATTAAGATGCTTATCCAACGCTTCCTTCATCTCATTTACCGGACTATAATCAAAAAGGGTGTTAAGAGGCGAGATGGTGTCAATCACTTCTTTCACTTTGTTCTTAGGAGCCAATGGAGTTCCCTTCAACGCGGTGGTGATAGAAGTTGGCATCAACCAGTTGTTGAAGCCAGGAGCAACTGTAACCATCAAGTCCAACCCTTCAGAGGTGTCTGTGATGTCTACATTCTGACGAAGCCCGCTACGTACGTGATTAAGGATTTCCTTATAAGTGGTCCGCGGTGAAATACTCCACCAACGCAATCCCTTGTCTTCGTCGCCGCGAACCATAACTGGCAAGTATACGCGAAGAGTAGGAGCCATCGTCTTAAACATCTCCTTGTATGCCTCATCCTTCGTCTTAGTGAATTCATTCCAACAAGTAGAAGCGAAATCACAAATAGGATCTGGCTCATTCTTCATCTTATTTGGACACAAGAATGTGCGCCCGCCGATGCGGAAATGAAACCAGAGTTCTTGGAATGGCATATCCAAATCTTCCTTGTACGGAGCGATACGAATCTGATGCTCGCCTTCGTCCAACTTGACGATGTTGTCCTGGTTCTGGCTGCTGCCACCCTTATTATCTAAACGATCAAGGGCTGAATTGATCTTGTCTAACGATATAGCCATTGGTACGATCTCCTTATGAGATTTGAGTGTGATACATCTTAATACATTTACTACTTTCTATAAACCTATTTCTAAACTATTTACATCTATACATTCACAAGATGCTCCACATGATTTAAGGGGTTTATTTCTAATCCTACTTATCAATATAAGTAAAGATACGGGTAATGTCATAGCACATAAAACTATCATAAAAAGTTTCATTTTTCTTCTCCAAACTTTCTATACTATAATATACACAATTATGGGGGGTTTGTCAAGGCTTATTTTGATTTATTTTAAAAATATAAGTCAGACCAAATTTGCATTGTTTTTGGGTAAATGGCAATCATTTGCTCTTTTAGCACTTTTGCATATTCTCTAATCTCCCACTGGGCTGTGGGTTCATCTCTCAGTTCAATAAAATTAACTATCGCCTGAAATGAGGCGGTCCAATATACTTCTGTATATTGCGATAATGGAAGTACTATTCTTGCTTGTTCTTTTGCTACTCCAAGTTCTAAGAGCCTTTCGTAATAATGTCTTCCAATTTGTAACGCCTTGGTATAACATTCGATGGCTTCTTCTTGCTGCGCAATCGCTCCAACGCTCGCCTGTTTACTGTCTTCCGATTGTTGCCGCCAGTTTTTGGGAATATAATATTCCTCAACTGGGACATAACGTCCGCTAATTTCATTCCAAGCATGATCCTTTGTTAATGAAGAAGATGTGGTTTCAGCGCCCACTACATGCTTATACCATTGACGCATTACAAACTCTGGGGCTTTTATATGAAACTGAACCATAAGATGACGAAATGGGGAGTAATGCTTATTCTTCGCCAAATAACGAACTAGACGCTCGTCACTCTTATCATACTTTACTTTTCTTTTTCCGAAGCTTACACGGGCTGAATTTGAGACTGTTAAGTCATTACCTAAATGATCTATTACCTCAATGAAACCTTTATCTAAAACTTTTTCAGCTGTCATTGTTTATCCTTTTGATGCTGACTCCAGCTTGATCTAAAAACTTTATTCCATCAACTAACCGATAATTACTAATATAATAAAACTCTTTTATTCCTGACGCTACTACTAACTTCGCGCATGAAATACAGGGAGATTGGGTACAATAGATACTACATCCTTCGGTGTCGATGCCATTACGGGCAGCATATCCAATCGCGTTTTGTTCGGCATGAATACCCAAGAAACAGGAACCATTACTATCTTTACCACAAACTTCTTCGCTATACTCTGTACAATTTATATGCGAAGCTGGTGGACCATTATAACCAAAAGATATTATTCTGTTATCCTTAATCAACAAAGCTCCTTGGCGAGCCTTCAAACAAGAGCTTCGTTTAGCGATAGTAAGGGTTATCTCGACAAATAACTCATCCCATGTTGGTCTAGTCATTTCCCCTTACAATATGCCTATCTTCTTGATACTCATCCCAAGCTTCTGGATCTAGATGATCAATTTCCTGTAACTTTTTCTTACTACTCTTTCTGTCATTACGTCTTTTGTTCTTCTTTATTCCACGGTTGGGGTTAACAATCTCGCTAGGTTCACGACGCCGCGTTGTTCGTGCCATTTTTTGCCTTCCTTAAAATTTAGTCATTCCTAAGATTTGGTTAATCGGTGCAAATACTCCTGTCAACTTATATGTATTTCCTTTGTAGTCAAAAACAATCCCCTCACTGGGAACAATTTTGTCGAAACCACCAGCTCGCTTAACTCTCATCAACTGCCTTTTGAGCTGAGTTAACTTCTGGAAATCACCCCCTTTTCGTAAAGTAGATACTGTTTGTGTAAGTTCCTTCTTCATGTCTCTAACCCCTTTCTCTGGCGAGACAGCTATAAAATTTCGTGCATTTTCTAAAACGTCAGCTCCCAGTGAGAGGAAAACATCTTCAAAAGGTCGAACATTTTTGTCAAACAAAGCTTGCGAGTCAACCTTATCCAGTTTGCGCGCAAACTCATAAACCTTTTCATCTTTGAGATTCTTTTTATTCAAAGCAAATGATTTATTACCTTCAGCAAATCTCCTTACCAGAGCTGCTTTTATTTCTCTACTCAACTTAACCTTATTCTTTTTTGCTTCTTTCTCAACCATATTGAGCCAGAATTTCCTATGATATTGTAATAAACTATCCTTATTACTTAAACCATATTTTCTTTGTAGGTCACTTATTTTTTTGATATAAGAAGCCTGCTTTTTAGAAAAATCACTACTCTTGGGTAGTTCCACAGCCTGCGGCCCCCGAATATCAAAAGTGCTCTGCTTATGCTGGTTGATCTGCTTAATCATTCCCGCTAACTCTTTACCTTCTTTTGCTGATGTTCCTACCTTAACTCCATCTTCATTAAAAGTATTTATACCATGAAACTGAAGTAAGTCTGTATTGTATGGTATCACGTTTCTCGTTGGTTGATAGATGATCTCAAGGTTAATCCAATTTCTACCATTATCAAATATACGTAATTTCTGTTTCTCTGTCAAGCCCGAAATTGATTTATTTAAATCTTCCATCGCAGAAACAAAAGCCTTCTCTAGCTCACCCCTACCTGCAAACATTTTCTTTACAGCAGCAATGGTCAAGCCATTGGCGCCGAAGTTCTTACTTTGGGTTTTATTACGGGCAGCAACTACCTCGCCATCATGGTAAGTAATGTTTAGGTTTTGGCCATCTGTTTTTTCAGAGATCTTGGTTACATCCATGCCGCCAGAGAGAAGTGCGGATATCATCTTTTTAATGTCCGCGAATGACATCCCAATATTTTCCCACGGATGACTCATATGTCCACTAGCTCCACCCTCAACTAGCATACTTTCAGTAAGCTTATCAATGATAAGTTTATATATAGCAGGGTTAGTAAGTCCTGTTATACCCTTGAACACCTTCTTCTTCTCAACACTACTCTTCTTCTTATCGCCCAATGTTTGCCGAATGGTTGTGCCACTCATCTCTTTGCCGCCTACTTTGAGAGCAACATGGGGCAGAATATAAATGTAGCCATGTTCTTTAAATGAATCATACTTTGATTGATTGGGTTTATATTTCTTAAAATATTTGCCTGCTACAAGTCTATCACCATCTTTTGCACCGACAGCCCACAACACTACAGTATTGCTTGATAGTTTTTTGGTTATCTCATTAGCTTGATAAACATTTTTTACTCTAACTATTTGTTTAGACGGAACACCGTAAGCACTAATGATCTTTTTCTTCTCGGCGAAATTGAAAGGTGACTTATCGCTTGTGGCATTAGAAGTAGCCACAAAGACATTAGAAGAGCCAAACTTATCCACGAGCCTTTGATAAGCTTTATGGTGATGGCCGCCCATTGGTTGGAAACGGCCGCCGTAGATGACAACGACGCGTTGTTTAATAACTTCCTGTAATAACATTATTTTTCTCTCTATAAAAAGTATTCCTTATAAATATTCTTTTATAAGAGAAAGAAACTCCTGACCTCTATTAAGTGTCTGCCCAGTTTTTAGCATAAGATGATATCCTCTTCTTGCTATCTTCTCAGCTTGATCTTCATGGCTCATATAATAGTCAGCCTTATCTATTAATTCATCATTGTCACTATAAGTAACAATATGTTTTCCATCCACATAGGGAGTGTGCCACACAAAGGGTTCAATAGGTTGATAGAATATCAAACAACCAGTTGCTAACGACTCCCAAAATCTACCTGTTTGCCTACACTCGCCGGCGCCGTATGCAGCCACACTTATTCTAGAGTCCCATAGTTTTTGAAAATATCCTACATTATGACGGCCCTCTGTATCTATCTTTTGTTTCTCAGGATCTTCATAAAAAGGTCCGATGAAAAAACGATCTGATGGCTCACCATATTTATTTTTAAGGGCTTCCGTTATATCTACACGCCATGGACATTGACCAATACCCATCATACAAACTAAATCAAGTGTTTTATTTTTCCATATATTTTGATGTGATCTGTTCTGTCCCTTAATAAAAAACCTATCTTCTACAGCAAACTCAAAAGGTACTACATTATCATAATGTTTTAATTGACTTGGGTCTAGTTCCCTTTTCAAATAGATTTTATATTTGCTCGGATCGTCACTATATGGACGATGATCTGATCCATCCAGAAACACATCCACTTGCAGTTCATTAATTAATGGCCCTATAATTTGGCTATATTTATCTTCCAAAGCAGAGTGTGCTAACACTACAATGTCAGAGGCTTTGGCTAATTGGAGCTGTGATTTTAATTGACTAGCGGCACTAGTGGCATAATTTTGAAACGAATTAGAAAACACTTTTACGTTATCAATTTTATTAAGCCCTTCAATCAAGGCCGCTGTGGAGTAACAATAATGATGCGGGTTGATAATAAAAATATTTGTTCTCTTACTCATCATTGTCCCTTAATAGCTACGAGGCGTGTACATAATATGTCATCGGAGTTTTTATATGCCTTAATAGTAGATTCTTTTATTTGAAAATTACAAGTGACTAATCCTTGATCATAATATAAGTTATCTTCTTTTTTAAAGTAGTTATGCCAATCTTCAGCAAGCCATGATACATGAGTAGGGTCACGATTATATGCCCAGTTAGAAAATGGAGTTTCTAAATATAACTCCTTACCATGCTTCATAATACGCCATATCTCATTCATAGTATCAATAAGGGGCACGATGCGTTTGCCATCAACCCATAAACACTTAGGAACGTGTTCCAAGAAGTCGATACCTTGAACGAAGTCAGCGTAATCAGAAGGGAGTGGTATGTCTTCAAATCCAAGATTACATACCTTATCGACACAAGGGCCATCAATTACATCTATACCAATATTCTCATAACCCTGCATTTCTCTTTTGTTACTACCGCAACCAATCTCAACATGAACTAGCTCACCATCTATAGTTCCTAAATTTTTATAATTCATTATCTATTTTTTCTACGACTATTCTTAGATACTTTCTTTTTCTTTTTATTTCTCTTGCGCCAGTCGGGGCTAAACTTTTGTACAAATCTACTTTCAACTACTTTAGCATGATCCTCTTCTTCCTTAGCCGCAAGTCGTTCAGCCTGACTCATATTGCGTAATTTTTCTGCTTCATCGGCCTTATTAAACTTGGCCATCATTGCCTTTTCTAGTTCATTTATATTATTCATGTTATTATTTTTGAGTTAGCTTTCTTGAAAATTTGATCAAAAACTTCTTGAGGCAATTGAAGAGTCCTACAATTTGGACATATGTATATCATCATACCGCCCATGTTCAAAGGAAGCACCTTACTTTTATCTAAGTTCAGCTCGTCCATGCGTTCTGTAATAATGTGTTTACACGCTTGACACTTCCACAATTCCTCTTCACCGCCGCCTGATTTTTCTAATGGAAACTCTGTTATTTTACTTTCGTCCGACATTGACTGCCTCCTTTGATCCTGGCACTATCTGTTTAATCTCTTCATCTAGGAGTATCATATAAATCTTTTTTAGAGTCTCGGTTTTTACTTTATCAGAAACGGTGATAAGTATCTCTCCACCATCCTCGTTGTGTAAAACTTGCTTCAATATTCTTTCACTCATTCTATCACCAAATC
>TARA_R110001583_G_scaffold195542_1_pt1 | contig 21314 bp, 14 predicted proteins | sample TARA_R110001583 | Tara Oceans TARA_R110001583 (sample SAMEA4398432) | marine metagenome | biome: Polar Biome; feature: [MES] marine water layer (ENVO:01000295) within the mesopelagic zone...; material: water (ENVO:00002006), including particulate matter (ENVO:01000060) such... | reverse complement strand
CAAATCAAAATCTATAAGTTGAGCCATACTGCCGTAAGCTCACCGTTTAACCAGTGGTTATTTACCTTCATGTTCGGTCGCATTCTTAGATGAGATTTTTAAAGCTAACAGTGCTATTTTGAATAGTCTATTAACGATTTTAAATGAACGTCAATTTGATAATGGTAATACTAGAGATCGAATCCCTTTAATTTCAGTTATTGCTGCTAGTAATGAGTTGCCTGAAGGAGAAGAGCTTTCAGCTCTATACGACCGTTTCATGTTACGTAGTCATGTATTACCGGTATCAGACGAGAGTTTTCTTAATTTATTAACAATGAAGAACGAAACGTTTTCCCCTGACTTAAATTTACGTTTACGAGTAGAAGATTTAGAAGAAGTCCAATCTTTGGCTCAAAAAGTGATTATAAACGGTGATGTATTAAGTTTGATTCAATTGTTCCGTGCTTACCTTAGCGAACATGACATAACAGTATCAGATCGCCGCTGGCGTAAGATTATCAAATTATTACAAGTTTCTGCCTTTACTAACGATCAAACCGAAGTGTCAATTTATGATGCTTGGCTATTGCCTCATTGTTTATGGGAACAACCTGAGCAACTCACGGGACTAGTAGAACATTATAAAAATAGTATTTCGGTAAGTGGTGATTTTCAACCTACAAAGTTAACCTCGTTATTAGGTAGTTGGGAAAGTCTATTATTAGAAGACAAAATACCTAAAGTTCCTGTATTAAATGAAGAAGGAAAATTACTATATATAAATGGTAAGGGGAATACTGTCACATCATCTCACCGTAAAGAACAACAAGTTGACGACGAAGGGAATAAACTCTATAAAACTAGTGACGGTGAAGTAACTACAGAAAAGAGACAAAGACACTATAACGATAATATAGAATTAATAGGCGACGTAGCTAATGAACCGCGGTTAGAACCCAAACGTTTTACAACAGACGAAGTTAACAGCCGTGTTCAACAAGTACAATCACTTGTAAGCAAAGTTGAAATTTTTCATGAAAAACTCCATAAACAAAGTGAAAATGTAGAAAAATCGCTATTAAACCACCTTTGGGCTGACCAATCTATTATTCTAGAAATAACCAATACTCTTTCCGGTGCAATGTCTAAGACTAAAAAGATACAAGTCCGTGCTGAAAAGCTAGTTCTAGGCTTTAAAAACTTACCTATTCATAGTGCTAATGTTATTGATTTTCAGATGGAAGATGAAGATCAGCATGAAAAGGGTGAAGTGTATGTATAAGCAAGAAGTTAGTTCTATTACAGCGAATGGTTTATTAAATTTAGATGAATTAAATAAACCCTATCAAATGTTAGACGAATTACCTGAATGCTTGTTTTCACCCGTAGTGACGCACCCACTAGGTATGGTTGAACAACGAGCGACAGCCATTATTTTTTTAAGAAATAATTTACTTAAAGGACAGCTACCCAATACCGAGCTAAGTTGGTTACCGGTTCAAGTTCAAAAGTCACTCTATAAAGAAATATCAAACAGCAACATATTACCGTTTTGTCGAGACAACACCGAAGTCGTAGATGCTTTGTTAATTGATATATTAAAGGTACTGGTTCAAGTTCATAAGTCGCATGTCGAAAATTACGCTTTATGTTTTAACTCTGCTCAACAAGAACTACTAGCATCATTAAAAGCAGAGTTAGAGCTTACTGAAAGCAAAAGACAGAACAAATCAAACAAAACTAAAAAACTGCCTATTGATATAACTTTAAGCCTAGAAAAACTGGCTGAGATAAAAGTAATATCGGAAATAGCGGCATGGACAGCAACGTTAAACAAAGAAAGCTTAATGCTACCTACCATATGGCAAGAACGGAGTGACCTTTGGTGGGAGTTATCTGATGTATTTAGTGATTTACAGTTAGTTGCCTCAATAGGTTTTGATTTATCGAAAGGGTTTCTTCAAAGTCGCGGTTGGTTAAATATGGTTAAGTTACGTGAATTTTTAGGAAAATTACCACAGTTGCAAGATGTTATTCGAAGCTTAGGGCGGCTAAAAGAAACCGATGGGGAGCCCATTTCACAAACTATTATTGAAACTATAAGGCAAAGTTATCAGGTAACCATCGAAGTTCCAACACCTTTTGTTCCCATGGAAACTAAAGGTATTACTCGTAGCGATTCAATTAGCAGAATGCTTCCACAGGAAGCTATTCTACTTGGTCACCCAATATTAAAAAAACTCTGGCATGCAAAACGTGCCGAGCATGCGCTAATTTCATATGCTGTTGAAGGTACTGATTTCCAAACAGTCACAGAGGAACGTGAAATAAAAATTGAACGCCAAGCAGCAGGAAGAAAAAAACGTAAAGATAGAGGGCCAATCATTATTTGTCTTGATACATCAGGCTCTATGCAAGGTACACCCGAAAACATTGCTAAAGCACTAGTATTAGAATGCCTAAGTGAAGCATCCAAAACTAAACGCGACTGTTATGTTTATCTATTTGGTTCAGCAAATGAAGTGACAGAGCTAGAATTAAATGCGAATACTGAAGGTTTAGATCGGCTTATTAGCTTTTTATGCATGTCTTTTGGTGGGGGCACCGATGTTGAAGGGCCATTAAGACAAGCGTTAAATAAATGTAAAGAAACAAAATGGCATAATGCTGATATTTTGTTAGTGAGTGATGGTGAATTTTCATATAAAGATAATTTGGCACAACAAATTAAGCGAAGAAAAAGTAGCCATGCTTTGTCAGTACAAGGTTTATTAATAGGTAGTCATAGCTCTGCAATGAACCGTATATGTGACCCAATGCATCATGTGAAGTCTTGGGTTGATTTAATGTAATTTGTTAAATTCAGGCTTATGTGCGCCTTCTTCATACAATTAAAGCTTATAACGTAGTGGCTAAATTAACTATGCCACTACATAGTAATATAGTTCATTCAAATACCAATTCATAACTCTTCATTAATATGAGCTACTTAATGGCCTTCAATTCTTAATTGAGCACTATTATCTTCATCTTTTGCATCATTTTCATAATACTTCGCAAGCTGTTCTAACATACTAGCTGTCTGTGGATAGAGTAAGTTAATTTGCTCAGCACATCCTCTGTATTTTTCAGCTAAACTCCTCTCCTGTTCTCCACCTGAGTACGGTGACCTAGAAGTAACCCCCCTATTATTTCTAACTCCAAGGTTGAAGCAATTTCTTATTTCCTGTGCATCAAACTGCTCTAATAATTCACATATGACCATAGGAGGCCATGAGCCATCTTTTTCCTCTGGACAAATAGAAAGCCATTGACCAATAGTTTGATCTGTCATTGTAGACCGATCTTTTTCTTTACCTAAATGACGAACTTGAGTTACCCAACTTTTGAAGTTTTTAACATTTATAATACCTTCATCATCAAGTCCAGGCACTCCTCTCCCGTTATGTAAAACTTTCCAAGCAGTTTCAGCAGCGAAGCGTTCAGCTTCATTATTAATATCAGATTTTTCCTTTTGACTTTCAGGTCTATAAACTAAGCAAATAAGTTCAATAAGCGATTCTGGGTTCGATAGTAATTCAGTTTTTAAATTGGGAGGAATATCTCTATGATAATTGAGTAAGGGAAAATAATTGAATTCTAATTGTGCTAATTTTTCTGTACTGACGGTTCGACAATCTTTTAAATAATTAATTGCCTTTTGTACGTAATGCCCATTAGGAAATACCCCATTTGGTTCGTCAACCGTATATACCTTTTGCAAAACCTCATATACAAGTTCAGAAGGATAATCTTTCAAATCAGATTTTAAAACATCAAAAGCCGAGCGAAATCGATCGTATTTCATGAACTTATCAACAAATATTTTTTGCTCATCCTGCAATCTATATTTGTGGTTCACATTCTGCCAGTAACTATCTTTAATGCTATCAGGATAATTATCTAAGTAGGTTAAAACTCTAGGATGAGTAGGTAAACAAGATAAAAAGGCAGCTTTTTTATTAGCCAATATATCTACATTATCAAATGTATTACCAATACTTGATAATAATTCTTCAGGTTTGTTATGAAATAATGTACCTAAAAAACCTTTAATACTTATATCTTCAAACGGATAGCTCTTCTTTTCAAATAATTTCCATATATTTTTAAATAATGAATTAAAGTCACTATCCATTAACTTTTCTGCAATCAATCTGCTAATCGTATATTGATCGTCCACAACACGAATAAACTCAAATAAACCACTTAAATCACTATTTTTATAGATATCCGCAATAGCTTCTTTACGATGTAATTTGATAAGTTCGTCATTTTTCCTCCAATCGCTACGTTCCCCATCGGGAAGATTAACTCCAGAATTTGAAAAAAGCCAACGATAACGTACAGTTAGTTCCTTTGGACTTAATAAATCATAAACATTTCTTAATCGTTTTAATTGTTTTAATTGTTTTAATTGTTTTAATTGTTCAATATTTTGAGTTTCATCACTGCTTTTCCAGTTTAAATGATTTCTAAGTGAAGCTCGGATTACTTCTTTTTCGTCATCCAAGAATTGATGTACATTTTCAAGGAAATTTAGTAGTTCTTCTAAATAACCGCCTTCAAAACTATCTATAACTGTAACTAATTGAGCTATTCTTTCAGGTTTTTTTTCTGCTAAATCTAAACACAATCGGCCTAGATCTGATAAATAGTTAGGATAGTAAACACCTTTATCGCTATCACTACCTGCATCATCATCACGCCAGCTTGGGCGGGAATTACTAGTACACCAACTATTCATTCCACTTGGAATAAGGTCATAAGTTAACCTCCAACTAATTTCATCGCTTCTGCGTGCTAATTGACGCAAAATTATTATTTTTTGCTCTGGTGTAGCAGATGATTGAGGCCAATGTATTCTATAAAATGACTTTAATGTGCTGAATGGACTATTTGACCACCCACTTTCACTGGAAGTATTATCTAACTCTGCCAGAATATAGGTTACTCTCGCTAATTTACTTGCACTCCATGCGATTGTTTCTAATGCCCAAAGTAAACCAGAATACCAACATGCGTTACTAATTCCCGAACCTTTAGTTTCTGTTATTAAAGTTTTTACTGGCTGGTTAGTCGTCCCTAAACTTTGCTCTAGGACTTGCAAAAAAACATCAGGGGAAGCTTCTGCTAATGATGGTAAATAACTTGATAGGCTCAACCACCGTTCACCATCTGCTTTATCAAATAATTGAAAAATTAAACGATCAATATCATTAATTATTTGACCTGATATGGCATCATCGCTAGTTTCGGCGTAAACTTTTAATTTAATTAAAGAGTCAACGATTGATGCTAAAACAAGACCTGACTCTTCTCTTACTTTGCCATATACATTTGCCATCCACCTATCATCCTCTGGTAACTCGAAAGTAGGATCGGGTTTAGTCAAAATAGCTTGAACAACCTTAAAATATAATTTGTATTGCTCAGATGATATTTGTGGACAGTATAAATAAGTAAGCTCTAATGGTGACTTTGCCTTCCAAACATGTCCAATTTGAATTACAGGAGAGTCATCATATTGAGAAAGAAGACGCAAAGCGGCTTCCAGTTCACTATACGGTTTCCCCGAAATTGCTTCTAAACAAGCTTTATCACCTTCCTGAATTGCACTCCATGCACCAACTAATGTAATAATTACTAAGCAGCTTGCGTCATTCACGTCAAACCATTTTGGTCTACACATTAAAGGGTTCTGAGCTTTTCTTCTTCTATATACTGACCATGAGCGGCCAGTATTCGAACATAAACGTCTAGCATCAGTTGATTCTTCCCCTAGTTCAATTAAAGCATTTTCAAATTCGTCAGGTTGAACTCTAGGTATAACTAAATAACAGTCAGAATTTTTCTTTCCAATCCCGTCTCGGCAATCACCATGGCTGACTGAGTTAACTACCGATACACCGCCTAATTTTGGTAAAGCGTTATTCTCACCTAAAGCTGAAATTACAACTTTTATGTCTGTATTTTTTTCTACAAATTGCCAACCATTAGGCTCAGTTATACATAGTGTTTTATCTCTAAGGTTATGATCTAATAATGCTGCACAAGCAAATGCGCTTGCTTCCTCTCTGCTATCAGCTTCTATATTAATAATAGGTTGTGATTCTGCTATGAGTTGTAAGAACTTTTCTGTAGCTTCTGTTCGGCCAGCTAAAATAGCTTTAATTGGAATAGACAGTTTTGTTTGTGTACTCCAATTATTCCAATATTTTAAAACTGATTTTACTCCTTGCCCTGTAATTCCTAAATTTTCTGCAAACTCAAGCGCTACGGATGGAGCATTATCAAGCCAGATTTCTAAATCATCAGCATCAAATACTCTTACATCATGCCAATCATTTTGTTTTTTCTTATCTGAAACCCACTTTAGTTTATTTTGCCAAACTCTAGGGGTTACAAAAATAAAAGTTAATTCTTGTCTTTCCTCTGCGCTTATTTCTTGCACTCGCTTATCATAATCACCATCAATTTTAGACTTAACTTGTTTATTACAGCCAAGCTCCCAACATGACGTATTCTCAGGAACCCAAGCGTTACCTTCGATCGCTGTGACGTAACCATCCCAGCCGGGTCTTGAAATAGCATCACCAGCTGGAAATGAAAGCCCTGATAGTTTTGACGTTGAAGATATTAATCTACGAATAATTAATGGAAGATCTGCTTGTGAGTTTCTTGAGTTTGCCCATTCTGAAATTTTTCTTGAGGTGATTTTCATACAAAACTTCTTTAAGTGAAAAGAGCAAAATCAAACAGGAAGAGCCTTTGATTCATTGCCTTAATAATAAGCTTAGTCTGCTTTAAGTATTGGAGCTGTCGTTACTAAAGCAAACGCTACCGTCTATAATGCGCACATTGACATTAGGTAATAAACGCCAATCAATGCTTCGGATTAGATTTTGGATCAATGTCCTGTTAAAACGCTTGTTAATTGCCTTTTAGTACAGCTTCAATATTCAAGTATATTTCATCAGTTCTATCACAAACCTCAGAAGCTTCGGATGTCATCCCCCAAAACTCATCACTGAATATCTCTATTGATATCAATAGGTGTTCTGCTGCAAGAGTGAGACTTATACTTTTCGACGGGATGTGCAAACCATCAGTATTCCGTGAGAAATAAAGAGATTCCTCCCTAAGGGATGAATAGTTTCCAGATCCATAACCTTCTATTATTTCCCTTGCCCTTTCTGAACCAATACTGTTAGGAACCCGTTGACCGCTTAAGGTTATAGGGTCTATAGCTATTTTATGCTTATTTCCGTGATTAAATAATGGATCTTTACCACGCTTTACTTGTTTATTTTGTGCTCCTTTAGCACGCATATGGCCAGCTTTAATTTTTGCTATTTCTTCAAAGATGGTAATCGATAAGAAAACCGAAGGAGCATAACTACGATTATTAAACAATACATATGATGCTATTATAAGATCAAAAACGTGGGAAACTGCTGCATTATATTCAGCTCTTCCATGCAACCCTGTATATCCTGCAGAAACAACTAATGATGCTTCATTTGCTAAGTGAAACCCTTTTTTCTCCATAAAACCTCCTTTGCAGCCAACTGAATTTTGTCTTGATTTAACAGCTTGTTAAGTTTTACCATTTTCTTTTTTTGCTCTTAACTTACCTAACCTAACACTTAAAACCATAGCTAGTGTTGTGACCATTACAGCCAATAAAACAACAAACGTTGGAAGTGTGACATCAAAAATACTTTTCAGAGGAGAGCTTACTTTGTCAGAATCCACATATTTTGTTATTGAAACTATCATAGTACCAAACGCAGCAGTTAAACCCAGCACAACACTCATGCTTTCCGTTTGTTTACGTCGATAATCTGACTCAACTGCTTTTAGTTCATTAGCTTCAACTAACGGTGCATCTATAGTCTTTTCTTCATTCACAAGATGCGCTAAAGTTTCACAATAGCTTTTCTTAGTATCAGATGAGATAAAACTCGAATCCATTATTTCTTTTATAAGTTCTTCAGCGATTTGTTTTGCTTGATAAGTATCTTTTTTATTTACTTTATATTTTCTAGCAGTTGCATTTATAAGAGAATGAAGAACTTCCATATCAGGGATATGCCCCTCTGAAATACCTGGTCTCAGTGCATAAACAACTTCTTTATTTACAGCATCTACTTTCTGAGAGTATTCTTTATTATCTTTTTTCGAAAATAAGTAACGTGTAATCAGAGTTACGATTAAACCGCTAAGAATCCCTCCTCCAATACCTATTACCCATGAGTTATTGAAAATATCCACCAATCTTCCTTGAAATCCAACAGCTTGTATGGATACATTTTAGTAACGTCGCCCCATAGCACTTAATTTATTTGTATTAATATCCCATAATATCAATATATTAGAAACCGTAAATAGTAACTTTTTTAAAATAATTGGAGATTACCAAGAGGTCTCGGTAATAATCTAAAGTAAAGTAGATTAATAGATAAAAACTACCTTAAATAATTCAGCTTTTATTGTTTGCCCTCAGGAATAGATACATCAATAACAATACTTTCTATTAGCCCTAAGCTGCTCTCGGGAATAACATAGTCAATTGCTGCTTTGAATGTTTGAGCACATGTTGGTTTTTCTACACCTATTGGTGGTTTCCTCATTTTTATTCCATCAAACCAAAATAATAAATAAATACCATTCCCCTCTGATGCTGGATCTCTAGCATATTGTTTATTTAATTGCTTTTCTGCTGCCGTCCAAATTTCCGGATGATCATCTCTTTTAATTTCAATTGGAAGTTTCATGTTTTTATAATATATAGCAATATCAGCACGTTTATCATCTGCATACATAGACTCTGGTTCTGCAACAATATCAAGATGTTTGAGCTTTAAACGTAACAAGTCTAATAACCTGTCTCTAGAGGTATTTTCATCTTTATGCTCTCCAGTTACTTTGCTATATCTGCCAACATTCCAAAATTGTTTATATGGATCTGTATTTCCATTTCTTAGTTCTGCTGCAATTTCCAGTAGTGTATCTATGATGAGAGCCTTGAGATCTGAAACATTTGCAGGCTCTGTATTAGACAATGTTTTAACAACTTTAGCGGTGCTAGGGTATGTAAACCTAGCTTCCCGAACAAATCTAATATGATCAGCTATTGCGTAATGAATGTCGGAGTGCCACGCTGACATCTTTGTATTGCATTTTAATGCCTGTAAACATTCAGTTGCTTCGGAGGATTTGTCGTTTATGAATGTTTGAATCAAGCTTCTTATATTACGAGCAATCGTTGCTTCATCCCTTTCACCTAGCATTCTTACAGAACCTGTAGACTCCTCCCAAGCATTTGTAAAATATGGAGCCAAAAGTTCTAAAACATTTTTTCGGTATTTTATAGATCTTATATATTTCCCTTGAGCATTTTTATTAAAAATATCTAAAAAGACATATTCATAGAAAATCCAATGAGCATTGCTATTGTTTTTCAACTCTTCGTGTAGCTTAGTATTATATTTTGTGCTGTCTTGCATATAGCCTGTAGATAACAGCATTGCCTTTGTGCCTTCTTTTTTCAAGTGTCGACGTGCTGGCAATAACTTATCTATTAAAGCCACCATTTCTAATCGTCCTATATTTCCAATACATGCTTTAAGCATTGAATTAAGAAGCTCGGATTTTAGTTTAGGATAATCATTAAGTAAGTTGGCTAAAATTCTGATTTTAATGTCAAAATCGGTTTCTGTTTCTCTAAACTCATAAATAGAATTGAGAGATGAAGGAGTTGCATTTAATTGGTAACGCCAAAACGTTTCAATCGCCTTACTATAAAGCTTGGGCTTAGATTCTCTAATCCACGTAACCCATGGCCTTTCATGATTAGAGCGATTAGTAAAATTGTATGCTATTGCCAAAGACAATTTGTCTTCAGGTAAAGATAAAACCTTATCTTTACCTTGTACATCTGAAATTATGTCTAGCGTTGCTATCATGAGTGATTCAATGTGATAAGACTTACCTTCTAGGTTAGTGTCAGCAATTTCCTTTATCGAGAAGAAAATATCTTTATAGATGACATTTGAAAAACCCTCATAAAGATCCGGAATATTATCTTTTCCAATTTCGTTTTCTAACCGCTCTGCCGGTGAGGAATTTCTGTCAACATCTGAGAAGCGGCATAGCCAAATTTTGGCATAATGTAATAAAATTCCAACAGCATCACCACTATTAATCTCAATTCGATGAGTGGATATTTCTTTTAAATTTTCTGCTAATAGCTTCTTTTTTTTATCTAACTGTTCTTCTTTACGTTTTGAATTTTTTATCCGCCACTCTTGTGTTTCAAGTGAGCAGAAGGAAGAATCCCGTAAAATATCGGGAGAGGCATTAATCTTTGTTGCAAGGTGCTCTAAATCATCGAGAGATATTACTTGCTCTGACAACTCTGAATTCATAAAAACCTGGCAAAGAAGCTCAAAAATAATCAATTTATTCTTGTAAGTGTTGTTATGCGTTAGTAATTCAAATGAAAATGAAACGAATAATTCTTGTTTTAAAGCAAACATTACAACTTCGTTATAACGCCACCATAGTTGATATGGGTTCCTCTCTTCCTCAGCTAAAATATCTAAGTGAAATAAGAACAGGTTAAATAGTTTTTTTGGTTCTGTTTCAAGAAGTGAAATTAGTTCACTCCTATTATCAGTTTCATGGGTATTACTATCATATTGATCAATGCTTAGCTTTAACCAGCTATATATATCCTTAATGCTCGCTTCACTATAAAACTCTTTAATGAGGTTTAAAGATAATTGATTTAGGAACTGAGAATAAGAGCGATTAATTACTTCTACCTTTTGAAGCTTATTCGCATGTATTCCAAGCTTTCGTAAATCATCTCTTGAAGTTAAAATGAAAATATCATGCACAATAAGCATGTAATAGGAGCCAATATATCCTGAATCAGGCTTAACAAAAAAATCAATAATCTGGGATGGCCCAATTATATTGGGATATAAGTATTTAATAAGGGTTCCTCTTAGCTCCTGCCTTTTATCTTGGAACTCTTCGGAGTTAATCCCCTTTAGAATGTTTACTAAAATACTTTTAGACTCATCTATTACTGTATTAAGCGCTTCGATTGCATCACTTCTGAGATGATCTGGATTATTTTTGTTTTCAATATAATTTATCAAACATTCTTCTAACTCAGGTATTTGTGAGTTAGAAGAATGTGAAATAGCATTAAAAACAACACTTAATAAATGAGAGCCGCCTGAATCTTCTTGGATTAATTTAATGATGTATTTGATAGTAGCTCTATCGACAAGACCACCTAATTCATTAGTAGATCTATCCTGTTGACGGAACCAAGGATCTTTATGAGAAAGCTCTTTTAACAACTTTAAAGCTGTTAATTTTGTATACGGTGTCCATGAATAGGTATCGCCGTATATGATGGCCCCATATGGGTCATGATGCAGGATTTTTTCTGATGAGCCTGCTAAAAGTGTTACCAACCAAGCATATACGCCTCGTAAATCGGGAGCTGTTTTACCATCAAAACCTGTAAGTAAGGTCATTAATCGGCGTAAAGATAATCCATCTTTAACCCTCCGAGTTAAATATCTAGCAGCCATATACTCAGATATTTTCCTATGTCTAGACTCTACCCGAGAGCTTTCAATAGGTTTAAATAAGCGGTGTTTAGACGCAATTCTCATACAAGTTAGATTTTCATCTAACTCATGTATTGCTGGAAATACCTTGTCTGCATTAAGCCTTTTTGTTGCAATACCCTCAACTCCTGACAGCATCATTATGGCGAATAAGTATTCTGAAGCTCTAAAGAGAGAGGTATTGTTAACCAAGTCATCTTCCTCAGAATGTTCAGGGTTAACTTCTTTTAATAGAGCATGACAAGCACCTTCCATTAATGCTGCTCTTGTTTCAGGCCAATCCATCTCTTCTTTATAGAATTCTCGAAGAAGAAAAAAGTCTCCAGGGTTATTTAAAAAGTCATCTAAGTTTCTTTCTTGAGCCCCTTTAATAAAATTGGAATCGAAATCGTCTGTAAGCAAATTTGTTAGTTGCTCTGTTGGAATTGGCTGAAGTATTAGTTGATGTAATATATCACTAGGGAATAAATCCGAGATTGCGCTAATATCTTGAGTGCCATGCCATTCAGCTGTCCGGCAGGAAATCCTTACTTTGAGTGGGTTGATAAGCCGAAGTTTAGAAACTAATGCATCCATAACACCTTGGCCATGAAATTTACTTCTTTGTTCATCTAGACCGTCTAGGTATAAAACTTTATTTTTATAAGCCTCAACATCAGTCGCAACTAATAGCTCTCCAATTCGAACAAACTTTGCATCACTTTCTATATTTGAAAACTCTTCAAATATAGTTGTTTTTCCTAAACCAGGGGCTCCTAAAACAACAATTACCCTTTCATGAAGAAATGAATTTAATGGTTTATTGTATCGTTCTTCTTTAGATGTCCCTGGAAGTGCCTGTTTGAACAGTCGCTGAATATTTGGCAAGACTTAATCCTTTTTGAAGTTTTTCAAAGTAAAACAGTAACATAATCATATAAAATATATATGTTCTCATTAATGATTTTGTGGGTTTGATGAATTAAACGTAGAAAAAATCTACTATAGAACCTTTCCAGTTCTTTCTATTTAATCAATAAAAACGGCAACGTAAAGTTCATATTTTTTGATTTACAGGTGCAATAAATTTCAGCAAACGGTACTAGGTCTTTAATCATCATGCCCCCACAAGGATGATATATACCAATTTATTCCGGTTAATAAAACTGCTCACTCATATATCTGACAATGAATAAAATTTCCTGAGGCGCTTTGTGCCCCATTATAACTTCAATTGTCTAGTTTAGGGCCGCTTAGTCGGATCACTTGTCGTTAGATAAGCCAAAGCTAATGTCCGGTTTCGTATCTTTGTTAACATTAAGCCAGTGATCATCAGAGAGTTCGTCAGCTAGCCAATTGCTGTCCTTAGCCTTTGAGTTACTAACGTCAGTTCAGAGCCTATTGCAGCCATTAGCATGCTTATCTGTGGTGATCGGTTTGATGTGAAATTTTTACTATTTTCCTAACAAACTTAAACAGACAATTTTTACCACAAAGTTGACTGCCTTATAGGTTAAAACAGGCAACATATCATGGCTATTTAGTGGCTAGCAGTTGTCGTAAGACTCAACTAATATCTAATGACTTTTTTGTCGGATCAGAAGTCATAAGGGAATTATTGATGCTAACGACCGCTTTAAGTCTTGGAGCTGCCGTTAGTAAAGCAAATGCTACCGACTATAAAGCGCACTTTGCAACTTTGTCATCCATATCTTTCAATACCATCTAAACGGTGCCTGTCTCGAAACTTGATGGTAACGAAGTGTAATGACAGGTTAGGCACTTCGTTGAGTTTTATCAGTTTTTTTATAATTATGTTCAAAGTATACCTTTGCAATATCGATATTTCCAAACACATTGATTAAATTTTTAGTGGCAACCCGCTTTGCTGCTTCGAATTCAACAGTGTTAGATAAAGCTAGCTGTAGCCATGTTTGAATAAGTACTAGAGGGGGAGCCATTTTGTTCATGGGAGAATCATCCTTGATAAGTTGAACTATCAGTATAGAACAAAGTTAGCTTTTTGCTTGAATACTTTAAATAAGCGTAGGGCAACCCATGATAAATAACAAATATGATAGTTTAAAGCAGCCCATTAAATCATGTCAGGTCAACTAGTTTTGACCACTGGTTTTCATTAAAACTAGCATGACTAGAAATAAAAATCGAGGGTATTAAGTACCAACTTTTGAGAGTGGGTAACCGCCACTAATGCCACAAAGAGACCATATATATTAGTGGTAAACCTAATGTTATTAAGTGATCGCAGTAAATGTTATTAGGTGACGGTATTATATGATAATGACTGGCAGTTCTAATGCAGTTAGGTGGCACAACTGATGTAATTGTCCAGGTAAGTAAATTCTAGCTGCTAAAGTATCAATTACTTTTAGTGTCAGTAGATACTTTCCATGAGCATCTACGAAATTAGTTGGTTATCATATATGAGAACACTGATCATTTTGTTATCATATATGATAAGTTAACCTTTGGTAGATTATTATGAATAAAGATGAAATTGAAAGTATTAAAATACAGTCAAAAAATATGTATAAAGAAGCCTGCGATACAACGTCTTTGATTTATATAAATCTAGAAGAAACTACTTTAAAGGCTGTTATTGATAAGTTTTTAGGTAGTAAAACAAGTAAAACTGATTTAAATGTTTTAATCAATTTAATGGATTTCTGGGATAAAGAAACAAGTTTCATTCATGTCGAATCTTTTGATTTATTTCGATTAACAACAGGTGTTATATTAACTAACGGGAACCTATCTAGAGCAATTAAAAGCTTAGAAGAAAACGGCTTTATTATTAAAGTCAGTTATCATAATAAATTAGAATATTTATTTAATATCCCACTTCAATTATTAAAAGAAAATTGCTGATGGTGTGGAACGTTTTAAAATTTGAAAATTGTCATTAATCCAACTATCGAGATTTTCTGCAATTTCAGGTAATGTAATGGTAAAAAACTCACTTATTCGTCGCCGAAATTCTTTCGTCGACGCAAAATATTCTCCATTTCTAGCCTTTTCATTCATCACTTTCCAAAGCCGATCTATTGGATTCAAATTGGGACTATACGGGGGTAAATATATTAGCTCGATATTTAACCTTTCTGCTTCCTTTTTAACGATATCTGAACGGTGATAACCAGCTCCATCCAAGACTAATTTTATTGTCCCGCAGCTAAAGTAGCTATGACGTACATTCGTAAGAAAATCAACAATGGCTTCACCATTCACCGTATTCTCATACTGTTTAACTACCGAATTTTCTAAATGACCCAGTTCGATCGCTCCAACAACATTAATACGAGAGCGACTACCTGTTGTTTTTATCGCTTTATCTTCGCCTTTTTTTATCCAACCAGCTGTTATTTTAGTTGCTTGCGTTGGATGGACAGCATCCATAAATAATAACCGCTCGTCAGGTGATAGCGCTAACTTGAGTTGATTGTAATACGCTATAAATTCAGCTTGTTTTTCTTCATTAAATTTATGAGGCACGCCTTTAGGCTTTTTATAGCTAAAGTGATGCTGATGTAACCACTTATTTAATCCTGATATTTTGTAGGCTACGCCGTATGTTTCTTCAATATGAGCCTGTATTTGATGTGCGTGAAGATAAGTGACGTCACATAAATGTTCGATGAGCTGCTGTGTTTGTTGATCGGTTAGGTGAGTTTGTGAGCCGACACTTTCTATTGTTAATTTTTCACTGTCTAGGTAATTATCGATAAAGCGCACAACACTGGTTTCATGCACACGTAATACTTGCGCAATCATAGGTGTCGGCCAACCTTCATTGCGCAGTAAAACGGCTTTAATACGATCACTCTCACGTTTATCTCGTGACTTTTTGTGACGAGCTTCTAATATATATTCTTGCTCTGCTGACAGGGTTATATTTCTCATGCTGCTATCATGATCTCATTATCGATAAAATCAAGTATTTTCAATGATCACAGGTATATACTATTTACTGGCAGTTAAGCAAGTTGATGAGGATTGTGTACAGGTATTGGCAAGATGGAAAACCGTATATTGATACGCAGTACTTACGTGCTTAAAAGATAGAGGTTCACTTCTGCTTTCAGTTAAAGTTTAATTTGATCTCAGGCTCAGGTCGCGAAGCGCCAAAGAACCATTATCATGTTCACAAATTAGTTAGAAAGAGCCTTATATACAATAGTGCGAGAGCTGTTTAGCTATTTTAGATTTATTAGTACCTAATTTTGCAAGTGCGCAGATATTTTCATTTAATTCAATGTTGGCTGGCTTGCCTTTATATTTCCCTTTCAGTTTGGCTATACCTTTAATGTACAATGAGTAAGTCTAATAAAGTTGTCAATTTTGAGTCTACTTCAGGTTTATTTTACAATTGTATTTGATAATTAAGGTTCTAAACAGACAATTTAAGGCAAGTGTTTGCTTCAATATATGGCATATTCCCTCTAGCTCTATGTACCCCTTTATGAGACAGAACCATTACATTTTTAGTACACAAAAATCATTTAAACCGAATGTCCGCTTTCGATGATTTCTATTATATTTACGTATTGAATTTACAAGTTTCACTTTGAAAAATGGAACGACTTCGCTATCTACTCTAGTTCTGCTTTGTCGGACCTATCAACAGCAAGAAAATTTAGAAGGTGTTGATAAGTGTAATTGACAACTTGTAGAGCCTTTTATGTTTTCTAGGGAAACTGCACCGGCTTCACGATAAAAAATTTCTTGGTTTTGTACTTTAATAGTTTTATATAACGTTTGTGCTGCTTCAACTTCGGTGATACCGGCAAAGCTAAACAGTAATATCCCTGTTGCTGCCATTAAGGTGCTTGTAAATGGGGTGTTTTTTGGATTACTTTTTGTGTTTTTTTTTGAAATATCTTTATTAAAAGTTATCATCATATTTTCCTTTAAATTATTGATATAAATGGGTTAGATTAATCTGTTGTCGTGCTTGCTAATTGATGAAGCTATTATCTACCTCAACAACACATTGATAAATAGTATTGATATTGAATGATTGTCAACGTAGTGTTGACAATTTATACAGCAGAGAGAGTTATGGATACTTTAGATGGGCTAAAAACAGTTGTTGCCGTTGTTGAGACCAGTTCATTTACCGCGGCAAGTGAAAGGCTCGGTATATCAAAGGCCTTGGCGAGTAAATATGTTGGTGAAGTTGAAAGTAATTTAGGTATTCGACTTTTTAATCGCACCACGCGCCAGCTTGCTTTAACTGAAGCAGGTCGTCGATATTATCAAGAGTCTGTTGTTTTACTGGAACAATATAGCGCTTTAGTCGACAAGGTCACCGGCGAGCAAACTAAACCACAAGGCTTACTAAGAGTCAGTGCTCCTGTAACCTTTGGAGAAATGATATTAGCACCATTACTGCCCAAATTTTTACGCCTATATCCCAACTTAAAAATTGAATTAATATTAACAAATGGCGCGATTGATATGCTTGAAGAAGGTATTGATGTGCGCTTACGTATAGGAGATGTTGATGACTCAAACATGATAGCAAGACATTTAAAAACATTTCCTTTGATTTTATCTGCCTCACCAAGCTACATTCAACAATATGGATTACCTAAAACGCCCCAGCAAGTTAACGAGCATCACTGCATTATTGACAGTAATTTTAGAATGGGTAAACAATGGCCTATGATATCCTCCAAGGGAAAAGCCGAGACAATTCATGTACAGTCGATTGTCGCCGTAAATAGTCCACAGGCGGTGAGAGAAATAGCCATTGCCGGCGGCGGTGTTGCCATGACACCCAATTTTATTGTAGAAGATGCAATAAAATTAGGGAGATTAGTACCTATTTTACCCGACTATACCACCTTAGAATTCGGCCTTTTTGCTATTTACCCTCATCGTAAATATGTTGCAAAAAAAGTGAGGTGTTTTATTGATTTTGCGTTAGCAGAATTATCTAAATAAATTGCGGTTAAGTTAATGTTTAATTTTCAAATAGAATACTTAATACATTAAATACTTTTCAAACCACCTATTTAATATATTAGTTATCTAACAAAATGTAGTATACTTGTTAAGATATTGTAATTATGTTTCCTATAAAAACTTCATGATTTAGACTCGTAATTTAAACAATATTAACCTTTTACAACAATAGGAATATGCTCAGTAATGCGTAAATTTGACGATTCTCTCCCATTAAAACTATTAAAAGCACGTGAAGCTGCCTTAAACCATTTTCGCCCTCTGCTAAAAGAAATATCATTAACAGAGCAACAATGGCGAGTGATCCGTGCTTTAAATGAATTTGGCGCTTTAGAATCAAAACAATTAGCCGAATGCAGCTGTATTCTTAGCCCTAGTTTAACCGGTATTATCACGCGCTTAGAACAACAAAATTTTGTTCAACGTCAAAAATCAAGTAAAGATAAACGTCGTGTTTTACTTAGTTTAACGGATCATGCTCAAAAAGTTTTCGATGATATTAGTCCACGCTTCGAAGAACGTTACAGTAAAATGACCGAACAATTTGGTCAAGAGAAAATGGAGGAGTTCAAAGAGTTACTTGAATTAATGGCGACAGTAAAACCTTAAATGGCAACTGAAAATAATGGTATAGAATCAGATATTACCCCCCTTTTTTAAACACCTATTAGTCAACTAACCTCATGTTTCAGTTGACTAAGTAAACGCTTCTAAACCAGGCCTTTGGGAAAGACAAAGCATTTTGAAGTGGGACGGGTATAACCTATGACAACTCATACCAACAATAAGCAACCTTCATTAATATTGCTTATTGTTATTGCCATGACTAGCCCATTGGCGTTAAATTTATTCATTCCCGCAATGCCCTCTGCAGTAATAGCCTTACACACCGATATTGCAACAATGCAATTAACCTATAGTTGCTTTTTATTAACGTTAGCTTTTGGGCAATTAATATCAGGCCCTTTAGCTGATTACTTTGGCCGTTATCCAGTTTTAGTTACTGGGTTAATTATTCATTTTTGCGGCTGTATTTTTGCGATCTTAGCAGATGATATTAATCTATTAATAGCAGCCAGAGTATTACAAGCATTAGGTGGCAGTGCCTGTATGTCAATGGCACGAACGATGACATTAGATCTTTATGGTCGAGAGAAATCAGCCAGTAAAATGAGTTATTTAGTGATGGCTATCGCGTTATCTCAAACCCTTGCCCCCACATTAGGTGGTTATGTTAATTTATATTTCAACTGGCAAGCTATCTTTGTCATTTCGTCATCTATTGCTTTTTGTATTTGCGTATTGGCCATCAAGCGACTAACAGAAACCTGCCCAAAAAAAAGTACTAGCTTAAAAGTAAGTGAAGTTTTACATCAGTATTCACAGGTATTAAAATCAAATCAATATATTGGTTATGCTTTATCAAGCACTTTTATTGCTTGTGCTTTCTATATTTTTATCGGCAGTGCACCCTATATTGTTGTTAATAATTTAGGGGGAAATTCAGCTGATTTTGGCAATTGGTTCTTAATAGTTGCCCTTGCCTTTATGCTAGGTAGCCTTTGTTCTGGCACATTAACAAAACGTATTACCATAAACACCATGATCTATTTAGGTCATACTATATCGTTGTTAGGTGCCACGCTTTTATTCTTACTTAACTATGTTGAACTATTAAATTATTTCAGCTTGTTCATACCCATGTCACTACTCACTTTTGGCCGCGGTCTCAGCCAACCCAGTGCTCAGTCAGCTGCTATTGCTTGTGCTTTATCTAGAGCAGGAACTGCCTCTGGCTTGCTAGGATTTATACAGCTAATCATTGGCGCTTCTGTTGCTCAATTAGTTCCTCTGTTGATAGATTACAATATAAAAGCTTTATTTTTTATTATTTTTTTAGCGCCTATTTTTGCTTTAACAAGCCATTATCTCACTGTTAATAATAATAAAAATTAGTTACCCCCACTCTGTTTACAAACTGATCAGTAAAATAAATTGTTGACAATATCGCAAGGAAAAGCTAAAAATAGTTAACACGTTAAGTACTAGGTAATTTAATTATCATATTAACTAGTTGACAAGTAGCAACACAAAATGCAATATTAATTAATATGTTAACTAATATAACTTAGTAGCCTACTTATTAGTCACTAGTTAAAAAATTAATAAATCAAATTAAATTAAAAATCATTAAAAATTTGTTACTTAATTTACAGAAACAACCCAGTTAATATTAGTTGGAGGCCCTATAAGTACTAGTCCTAAAGTTGGTACCCTAATATCAAAACAACACTGGCAAAAAGTGACCAGTTATATCAAAGTAGGTATTGATGAAGGTACAAAAGTAATTGCTGATGGTGATAACCATACCGATTTACTGGATGAACTACACAATAAGTTTTACTAGAAAAATAGTCATTATTCACTTGAGTCTTAGGAGCAGTACTAAAATAAATTCATCACTTAATACCATGAATAAATCTGATAATAATTATATAAAAACATAATAAAACATAATAAAACATAAAATTTAGGAGAGAACACTATGAATAAAGCACCTCTAATGAAAATCACTGCCGCATTAGGTTTATGCGTAGCACTATCAGCATCAGCTGTTGCTGACACGGTTTTACGTGTCGCCACTTGGTTACCACCAGGACATGCGATGAATGCAGAAATGTGGCCTACTTGGGGAAAATGGGTTGAAGAAGCAACTGAAGGCCGAGTAAAAATAAAACTAGAATACGGTATGGGTCATCCAAAAAGTATGTTTGATCTAGTAGAAGACGGTGTAGTAGATGCGAGTTGGAGCTATCATGGTTATGTACCTGGTCGTTTTAAATTACCACAAATTGCAGAACAACCAGGTCTAGGTGTTAATGCTGAAGCGGCCTCTGTTGCCCTTTGGCGTGTACAAGATAAATACTTTAAAAAAGCGAATGAGTTTCAAGGTTTAACGTTAGCTGCCATATTTACTCATGGTCCTGGTTATGTTCATACTATTGATCCAATCTCTACTTTAGCTGATTTAAAAGGTAAAAAAATTCGTATCGGTGGTGGTATTCAAAGTGACTTAGGTGAACGCCTTGCAATAACCCCCATCGCAGCGCCTGGCTCTAAAGTATATGAAATGTTACAACAAGGCGTAATTGATGGTGTATTTATGCCAATGGGTGAACAAAAATCACTACGTTTATATGAAGTAGCACCTAACATATTAGCGGTACCCGGTGGCATGTACCTAGGTAGTTTCTCAATTTTCATTAACCCTGACTTCTTAGCTAAGTTATCGAAAAAAGATCGTGACGCTATCATGAACGTTTCAGGTGAAAAACTTTCAGCCATGGCTGGTAGTACTTGGGATAATGCTGACGCTATTGGCTTAACTTTTGCTGAAAAGAACGGCGTTACGGTTACGAGTAATAAACAATTAGGCGAAGAGTTTAAACAATACAGTAAAGGCTTAGATGATGAATGGGTAAAAAGCGTTAAAGGGACAGGCGTTGACGCTAAAGCTGCATTAAAAGAATTACGTAAAATCGCTCGAAGCTATGGTAAATAGGGGGTTTTTCTATGTCTTTTAGTGCTTGGTTATCAACGCACTACGAAGAAAGAGGGCTAGTCAAATGGCTAGCCTTTTTTCTAGAAGTTATTGCGGCCCTAACCTTA
>TARA_R110001583_G_C5670685_1_pt1 | contig 21321 bp, 16 predicted proteins | sample TARA_R110001583 | Tara Oceans TARA_R110001583 (sample SAMEA4398432) | marine metagenome | biome: Polar Biome; feature: [MES] marine water layer (ENVO:01000295) within the mesopelagic zone...; material: water (ENVO:00002006), including particulate matter (ENVO:01000060) such as...... | reverse complement strand
GACTTCAGTATTTTACCGGCTCTGAATAGATCAGAGCTTCCCTAACAGAAAACTGGGCTGGGGAAGTAAGTGGATTTCCGCCGGAATTATCCGCAGTGACTGCGACTACCTTGTATAACGGGCCAAGAGTCATGTCTTCTAGCAGATCAACATGCCGCTCCCAATTGCTCTGCCAAAACTTACTACCTCGATTTACCAAGTACCAAGCGAAAGAAAACACAAGGCCGAGTGCTGAGAAGAGAATGGAAAGCCAAGGGTCGGAGTCGGTTGTCTTGTGCGTTAAGGCATACCCTGCGAATGCAGCTGCGATGAAGGCCCAGAAGTAGGTTCCTCGCTTCCAATACAACTCGATTTCAAACTTTCTGATGTCCAGCGCGTAGGCTAGTGCTCGACCAGCTCGTGTGTCAGCCTCCTTCGGATCGTCCTTGGAACGAGGTGGCTGGGGTTCAGCAAATCGTGCTTTGTATTCGTCAATGTTCAAATGAACCTCCTGCTCGTGGCTTATGAAACCCAACGTTTGAATTCACCGGCGCTGCGCGGCTTCATCGCGCAGCGTCCGGTGGAATGATGGGTTGGGCCAAATGCCTTAACAACCCAAAACACTCCGAATAAACGTGACTTCATTTTCACGAAATGTTGAATAGACGAAGCCGCTTGACCGTTTGTCATAAACGCGAGAAAAGTTTCCAGACTCGGTGTAAGGCAAGCTGTATTGAATGAGCTTTTCAATACAGTTTGAAGCGCAATCACAATCTAGCCCGCCAAGCGCTGACATTGCATCCGGGCTAAATGCAAAAGAAACTTTGCCGCTAGGAGACCGTGCCTCACATTTACGTATCAGAGGAGCATCAAGTGGCAATGAAGAAAGCACTGGCGCCTGGATATTGGCGCACTTTCGAACCCCAACAAAATACCCTGTGACGGGGTTAGAAACCATTACGTCGATCAAAGCGCTAAGTCCATCGACAGATACGTAGTTCTCGCCTCGTTTGAGAGCCAATGCCCCAGCTAAAAAAGGCAGAGTAACGCCAGTATCGCCCATCCTTTGTTCTAGCCATTGGCGCATAATCAAGAGCCAATCAGGAAGCAAGTTGTTTGTCATCTTTGCGCTTTAACAAATGAATTAACCGGCCGCCGAAGCGCCCAATGCGAAGGGACGTAAGCGATGCAGTTTTATGGCGGTTCGGTTGTCAAGTAAATTAGAAGACAAAACCAGCTGCATACTGCTGTTTGACCTCGATGATGGAGTTTGCAATTCTCTCCTCAAGTTTCGAACAGTCCGTGAACCCATCAAAAGCCGCTTCGCACACTACATGATGCCGTGGAAAGCTTCGCTCGCCCACTTTCAGCGACATTGGGGCTGCATACAGAAAGGTGACGGCAAATTCCTTTGTCTTAGTGCTATTCGCACCATGCCAAACATTCGAAGTACCTTTTATCCAAAAAACCAAGTCCTTTTCGCCAACGTCAGCAAGCCTTGCAATTCTGTCAAACGAAATTAGCCGCCGTATCTTTCTCCGATGCAAAAATTCAACAAGTCGGCCATGAAGCAAGAAAAAATACAAAAATATGCCCAATAGCAAGTAGGAGCCGATTCCCCAGTCATTCATCCATCTTTCCTCAATTAGAAGGCGTTACCGAAAGGCCCAGCGTGTTGTAGACAGCAAATCTGCTGTGTAAGTTGGAAACGCTCCGTGCAAGGTCAGCGATCTGTCATGCTCATTTGTCATTGAAATCATCACCTTCCTTGCTATTCTGATATTACATACAGCACTTACACAGCAGACAAAGCCGTCATGCAGTCCAACAACGTATCGGCTCCCCCGCCCCGCTTGCTCGATCAACTGCGCGAACGCATCCGCTACAAGCACTACAGCATACGAACCGAACAGGCTTATGTCTATTGGGTTCGTGCATTCATTCGTCACCATGGGCTGCGCCATCCGGGTGAGCTGGGGGCAGTCGAGGTCGAGCACTTTCTTGCATGGCTGGCTAATGACCGGCAGGTTGCTCGATCGACCCATACCCAGGCATTGTCCGCGCTGCTTTTTCTTTACCGGGAAGTACTCCGTATTGATCTACCCTGGCTGAAGGAGATTGGCCGTCCGAAGCAGCGCGAGCACGTTCCTGTGGTGCTGTCGCGGACCGAGGTGACGCGCTTGCAATACGGTAACTGGATGCGCCTGATGGTGACGCTGCGGCTGCGGCTGCGGGTGTTGGATCTTGCTTTTGACCGACGCCAAATTTAGCGGGAGAGCGCAGATGGGCACAACTTCACTGAAATTGCCCGATGACATAAAACACCCCGCGGTATCCGCAGCAATGCATCAGGGGATCACGCCACACGCATTTATGGTTGAGGCGATCCGGGCCACCGCACTGGCCGCAGAGATGCGGGCTGGGTTTGTTGCCGATGCACTTGCGTCGAGAGCCGAAACGCTGGCGTCCGGCAAGGGCTACGCTGCGGACGAGGTCAATGCCTGCATCCGGGCGCGCGCGGACAAAAAAGCCCCTTCCCGCCCAGAGGACAAGTCTTGGCGCGGCTGATTCTCGCGATTCGCCACCAGCGCGAGGCAGGCTACGCCCCGCCTTAGTGCTGACGGCGCATCCAGCCTGGATGCGCCGTCTCGCTTCAAAGCAGCGGCGCCAGCCAGCGCTCCGCTTCCGTCAGGCTCATGCCGGTGCGCTTTGCCCAGTCGGCGACCTGGTCGGAGCCGATTTTGCTGATCGCGAAGTAGTGGCTTTCGGGGTGGGCGAAGTAGAAGCCGGATACGGCTGCTGCGGGGGTCATGGCCATGGACTCGGTAAGCCCCATGCCGGTGTTGGCGGGCACGTCGAGCAGCTGGAACACGGCCGCCTTGACGGTGTGATCCGGACACGCGGGGTAGCCCGGCGCGGGGCGGATGCCGCGGTATTGCTCCTTGACCAGCGCGGTGTTGTCCAGCGCTTCGTCCGGGGCGTAGCCCCAGTATTCCTTGCGCACCCGCTCGTGCAGCCATTCGGCGGTGGCCTCGGCGAGACGGTCGGCCAGGCTCTTGAGCATGATGGCGCGGTAGTCATCGTGGGCGGCCTCGAATTCGGCCAGCTTGTGCTCGATGCCCAGACCGGCCGTGACCGCGAAGGCGCCGCACCAGTCGCGCACGCCGCTGGCCTTGGGGGCGACAAAGTCAGCCAGACACCAGTGCGGCTTGCCGGCAGGGCGTTCGTGCTGCTGGCGCAGGCCGAACCAGGTCATCATCGGCGCGTCGCGGGATTCGTCGGCATAGAGTTCGATGTCGTCGCCCACGCTGTTGGCGGGGAAAAGGCCGAACACGGCCCGCGCCTGCACCCACTGCCCGGCGATGATGTCCTCCAGCATGGCCTGGCCGTCGGCAAACACTTCGCGCGCGGTTTCACCCACGATCTCGTCATCGAGAATCTTCGGGAAGCTGCCCGCCAGATCCCAGGTCTGGAAGAAGGGCGCCCAGTCGATGTACTCGCGCAGCTCGGCCAGATCGACGTCGAGCGCCACCACGCCCAGCGTGTTGGGCTCGGCCGGCACGTAGGCGGCGTCGGCCAGCGGGTTGAAGGCGTTGGCGCGCGCCGCCTCGAGGCTCACCAGTTGCACACCCTTCTTGTTGGCGTGCTGGGCGCGCAGCTTGTCGTAGTCGGCGGCGAGCTGGGATTTGAACTCGGCCGCGCCGCCCTCTGACAGCAACGCGGTGACCACGCCGACCGCGCGCGAGGCGTCGGGCACGTAGACCACCGGCTGACCGTAGTGTGGCGCGATCTTGATGGCAGTGTGGGCGCGGCTGGTGGTGGCACCACCGATGAGCAGCGGCACATCGAAGCCCTGACGCTGCATTTCGGCAGCGACGTGGCTCATCTCTTCCAGCGACGGGGTGATGAGGCCGGACAGGCCGATGGCCTGCGCGCCGTGTTCGCGCGCGGCGTTGAGGATCTTCTCGGTCGGCACCATTACGCCGAGGTCGATCACTTCGTAGCCGTTGCAGCCGAGCACCACGCCGACGATGTTCTTGCCGATGTCATGCACGTCGCCCTTTACCGTGGCGATGACGATGCGGCCCTTGCTGGTGGAGCCGGTGCGCAGCTTCTCCGCTTCGATGTAGGGGATGAGGTGGGCGACGGCCTGCTTCATGACGCGGGCGGATTTCACCACCTGCGGCAGGAACATCTTGCCCGCGCCGAAGAGGTCGCCAACCACGTCCATGCCGGCCATCAGCGGGCCTTCGATCACGGCCAGCGGCGGCTTGCCTGCGGCTTCGAGCTTGGCGCGCACCTCTTCGGTGTCGGCCACGACGAATTCGGTGATGCCCTTGACCAGCGCGTGCGACAGGCGCTTTTCGACATCCCATTCGCGCCAGGCGAGGTCCGGCCCCTTGTCCTTGACCTGGCCCTTGACCGACTGCGCGATCTCGACCAGCGCCTCGCCCGCACCCGGCTTGCGGTTGAGCACCACGTCCTCGACCGTTTCGCGCAGCGCGGGGTCGAGGTCGTCGTACACGCCGAGCATGCCGGCGTTGACGATGCCCATCGTCAGACCTGCCTTCACTGCGTGATACAGGAAGACAGTGTGGATGGCCTCGCGCACCGGGTCGTTGCCACGGAAGGAGAAGGACACGTTGGACACGCCGCCCGAGGTCTTGGCGTGCGGCAGGTTGTGCTTGATCCAGGCCACGCTCTGGATGAAGTCGACCGCGTAGTTGTCGTGCTCTTCGATACCGGTGGCGATGGCGAAGATGTTGGGGTCGAAGACGATGTCTTCCGGCGGGAAGCCGATGCCCGTGAGCAGCTTGTAGGCGCGTTCGCAGATCTCGATCTTGCGCACGTAGGTGTCGGCCTGACCCTTCTCGTCGAAGGCCATCACGATCACGGCGGCGCCGTAACGGCGGGCCAGCTTGGCCTGGCGCAGGAAGCTCTCCTCGCCCTCCTTCATCGAGATGGAGTTGACCACGCCCTTGCCCTGGATGCACTTCAGGCCGGCCTCGATCACGTCCCACTTGGACGAGTCGAGCATGATGGGCACGCGCGAGATGTCCGGCTCGGTGGCGATGAGCTTGAGGAAGCGCTCCATGGCGGCCATCGAATCGAGCATGGCTTCGTCCATGTTGATGTCGATGATCTGGGCGCCGTTCTCCACCTGCTGACGCGCCACTGCGAGCGCGTCGTCGAAGCGGCCTTCGAGGATCATGCGGGCGAAGGCCTTGGAGCCAGTCACGTTGGTGCGCTCGCCGACGTTTACAAACAGGCTGTCGGCGCTGACGTTGAAGGGCTCGAGGCCCGACAGCCGCATCTTCTTCTCGATCTCGGGCACGACGCGCGGCGGCAGCTTGGCCACGACCTGAGCGATGGCGGCGATGTGCGCAGGCGTGGTGCCGCAGCAGCCGCCGAGGATGTTGACCAGCCCCGACTGTGCCCACTCGACCACCGCAGTGGCGAGCTGCTCGGGGGTTTCGTCGTAACCGGTGGGCGCGAGCGGGTTGGGCAGGCCGGCGTTGGGGTGGGCGGAGACGAAGGTGTCGCACACGGTGGACAGCTCGTCGACGTAGGCGCGCAACTCCTTGGCGCCGAGCGCACAGTTCAGCCCGAAGGAAATCGGCCGCGCATGGGCGAGCGAGTTCCAGAAAGCCTCGGCGGTCTGGCCCGACAGGGTGCGGCCGGAGGCGTCGGTAATGGTGCCGGAGATCATCACCGGCAGACGGCGGCCGAGGTCGTCGAACAGCTTTTCAATGGCGAAGACCGCGGCCTTGGCGTTGAGCGTATCGAAGATGGTCTCGATCAGCAGCAGGTCGGCGCCGCCTTCCATCTGGCCTTTGGCCGCGTCGTAGTAGTCGTCGACCAGCGCGTCGAAGCTGATGTTGCGGTAGCCGGGGTCGTTGACGTCGGGCGAGATCGACAGCGTGCGCGAGGTCGGCCCCAGCACGCCAGCGCAGTAACGCGGCTTGGCCGGGTTCTTCGCGGTGAATTCGTCGCACAGTTCGCGCACCAGGCGGGCGCTGGCGACGTTGATCTCGTAGGCTAGGTCGGCAAGGCCGTATTCCGCCTGCGACACCTTGGTGGCGTTGAAGGAGCAGGTCTCGATGATGTCGGCGCCGGCGTCGAGATAGGCGCGGTGGATTTCGCTGACCACGTCCGGGCGCGTGAGCACCAGCAGGTCGTTGTTGCCCTTGAGGTCGCGCGGATGGTCGAGGAAGCGCGTGCCGCGGTAATCCGCCTCGCCCAGCTTGTATTGCTGGATCATGGTGCCCATGGCGCCATCCAGAATCAGGATGCGTTGGGCGAGTTGCTGGCGAATTTCGTCGGAGCGGTCGGCTTGCATGGTTCTACCTCGATCTGCGGTTAATGCACAGCGGGTAGCACGGCCAAAAATAAACGGCGCGGCAAACCCGGCTGATTGGTTTGCGAGCGCCGTTGTTCAGTTGCCAAGCCTGGCCCGGCTAGATTCCGGGTCGCAACGCTCCTTGGCAAGACGCGGATTTTACGGGGATTTTGCCGCTGCTGTCGAGCCGCAAATCAGTCCCCTCGTCCACTGACCGGCACCGTCGACATCAACTGCGCACCGCAACTCGTGCGGTGCCCGTCGAAAGCCACCGGCTTTCCGTCCAGCAACACGTCCGGATCTCCCTCGGCAATCACGCAGTTGCCATGCCCCTTGCGCGGACACACACAGCGGTCGCCAAGCACCGCCACCGTGCGCCCCATGACCACCGATCTCGCGCCAGTACTCACCACCCGCCCGCCGTGAGTGGTCGGGTCGCCCAGCCGAATCACACCGCGCATGTTCGCGCCCCCTTCTTCATTCCGAATACCCCTGCATGTAGCGCGACCAGTCCACATCACGCCGCAACCCCCACCACGGCAGATAGGCATTGCGCTCACCGCGCGCACGGAACCAGTCTTTGGCGGGGTCGAACACGCGGGTGCGGGCGGGTGGCGTGACGACAACAGCCGCAGCGGTATCTGCCTCCGTCGTCCCCGCCACCAGCACCGGCGTGCCCTTGTGGTGTGCATAGGCGATGGCCAGCGCGACATTGGTCAGCGCGGTGCCAGCACCGGTATCTCCCATCAACGCGGTGTTGTTGAAGCCTTGTTTCAGGATGTCGAATTCGGGCAACGGCTCGCCCAGCGCCTGGCCCAGGGTTGCGAGTCGCTTGCCCGCGGCATCGCTCGCCTTGCCTGCATCGTGAATCAGGTAGCCGACATCGGTGAGTGGCCGACCGGCGTTGCTGGCGGCAGCCTCCATCACGGCCCGCCACGCCTGTACCAGCCGGGGCTGACCGGACTGGATTTCGAAGTCTTTCGCGTTGCGTGTTGCGGGGCGGCCGATCCAGGCGAGAGGCTCGCGCTCGGTGTCGTAGTTCGGGCCAGCGAGGATCAAAATCACAAAGTTTTCGCTCATCCGTTCGTCGCGGGGGTGCTCTGGCGCATCCCAAGTCATAGCCCAGACGGTTTCACTTGGGTGAGACTGGAGATAGTCGAGCGCGGCAGAAAGGGAAGTGAAACCTACATTCGCGTTGCCGGCTGAGATGGAAACGTCGGGGGGAGTGTTGCGACTGGAAACTGAGGGTGAGCCGCCAATGTCGAATGTCGAGACCACTGCCTTCTGAACAATGCTTTTGGCGTCCTCTGCAACCAAGTCCCGCCGATCGGGGATGGCGAGTTCAATGTGGATACCTGCAAGTTCTCGCCACTGTTTCTGCGACGTTGGCTGCACCGTGTAAAAATATGTCGGGCTTGCAGCATAGCGGTGACGAAACGGAAGAAGCACCTCACGCACGTATCCGCCCAGAAAGCGAGTGAAGGTCACTCGACCATCCCATGTGGATACGATCGAGGTAACAGGCTGAACCGTGCCGAATGATTTTGGCTCCGTCCTAACCATATCATCGTTTTTGTTTGGTTCTGCCACACCCAAGGTCCATAGCAACTGCCATTCGGTGGGATAGTCACGACGAACAAGCGGATTCATCCACTGAAGGCCCACAACCTGAGCCCGAAAGGGCTCGGATGGCGCAGCGGCACTTTCGAGCACCATTCCCGCGGAGCTTGGCCCCTTCGTTGAGCACCCGGTCAGATAAAAAACGGTGGTAGCGATCAATGCCGAAATCGTAAGCAGGCGCACAAGAATCTCCAGATCAGAATAGTTTGAGAAAAACCCTGCGCCGTACTTGGTTTCGAACTGCAGGGCGGCCCAAGTAGTCAGCACCAACAAGACAATGAAAACAGCCAGGCTCAGAGCGAGTCTCGTGGGCAATCGACCATAATTCGCGCACGTCACCCGCGTGACTCCAGCGGGTCGCGTTTTTGATGAGTGCGTTCATCAATGACTTTGGCAGGCATCTTTGCCTCTCCGCTCACGACCCAGTCTTGAAGCGCCCCACCCCTCATTTTTCCCTTGACGAAATATTCGGACAGTTCGGCATGCGGATGACCAATATCTTGCAGCGATTTCGAATACCGCCAATCCGCCTCAATTCGAAGCTCCTTCCAGTCATCCTGCGTCAGCCGACACACCCCCACAGCCACGTCATACGCCAGCGCCTTCTCCGCATGCATCGGGTGGGTCATGGTGGTGGAGTGGTCAGTGGCGTTCTGATCGATCGTTTCGGTCAGGAACTGGCTGATCCTTTCGGTGCGCCACTTGCGGTAGTCGTCTGAGACCTCATTGGATTCGCCAGCGCCGGGGTCAGCTTCGCCGGGCACGCTGCCATCGGCAGCAACCAGCTTCTCGCGCCTCGCTTCCATGCGCAGTCGGGCACGGTGCGCGTAGCGCAACTCGGCTTCGGTCCGCTCCGACCCACGGGGCGCCGCCTTTTCCTGCCCGTTTTCATCGAGAGGTGTCGAGAAGCTATCGTAGGGGTCGTCCGAATTGAGGCTCGTCCTGGATGCATTCCGCGCGGCGGCTTCGGGATCGTGTTCTTCGTCAAAGGCATCCGAGTCCTCACCGTAACGCCGCGATTGTGGGATGAATGGTTCGGGCAGCGGGGGCGCTTCTACGGGGATTGTCCATGGACGGGGTGGATCGGCATTGATGGGCGGGTCTGCCATGCTGGTTACAAGCCATGCCAGTGGGGCACCGGCCACGGTGCCGACTTTGCCGGCCACGCTCTGGCTTGATCTAAGCCCGGATTCAACGGAGTAGCGGGCGGTCTTGGAGGCGGGAAACCAGAACCCGGCACCGGACGCGTTGCGTTCGGCGTTGAGCTCCTCTCGATGTCCCCAATAGTCGTAGGTGCCCAGCTCACCCACCTGCCAGCCCTGTGCAAACACCCGCTGGCTGAACACGCCGGCTCCGCCGGTCTGCGCAATCTGTTCACTGCTCAACCCCAGCCAGCCGATGCCTTTGACGGTACTCGCCGAGATGACCTGGTCGTGCGGATTGCAGTAAAGGGTGACACGGCCATAGGCGTTGCCGTTCAGCCCATAGCAGGCGAGGTCCTTTTCGGCGGTGAATCCTGTGCTGCCGTCCTGGGGCGCAGCGTTGGCCATGGACCGATCGATGGTCTCGGGTGGCTGCGTGCAGGTCTGACGGCTACGGATGATGTCGAAGAAGGACTTGAGCGTCTGGACGCGCGCCTTGCCAGTCTGGCGCCCGTACTCGCCGTTGGCATTTTGCGTGTAGCGCTGGCTGAAGTCGTCAAACCCGTTGAATGCTTCCAGGCTGTACGGTGGGTTGGCCAGCACATAGGTGTCAGCCACTGCCCCCGTCGATTCACCCAGAAACGCCGCCGCCATGCCGATCATGTTGCCCTGGCTGTGGCAGACCACCGTGACCGGGCAGTCCGCTTGATTTCTGCGGATCGATGCGATGAGCTTGGCCAGGCGCAGCGCGGCATGCACGTAGTAGGCACGATGCGGACAGCTGTAGGCATCGCGCCCCGGCACCGGATTGAGGTGTTGCGCCGTGATCCAGAAGAAGAGCCGGTCGTACAGCCCCTCGCTCCACAGGTCGGCGAGCGAAGTGCAGCCGTTGGCAAACGGCCCGCCGCCCCAGTAGTCATGCTCGTTGAGCCAGACCTTGTCGCCCCATTCCTTGACCGATTCCACGTCGGCCTTGTAGCCCCACCGGAAACGGATGACCGGAGAGTAGTGTGGTTCGGGAGCGATGAATGTTTTGTCGCTCCGCTTAGGATGCACAAATCCATCGGCCGTCAGCTCCGGACTGTAGAGAACCGGCTTGAGCTCCCCCGCTTCGACCCCGTCGTATTTCATCTGCGCGCTGTTTCGCGCAAGACGGTTGTTGAGCCCCTTGCACAGCCCTTCTTCTGCAGCGTCAAACCACTCGCCATCGGAGTTCACACCGTGAACGAAGATAACGACACCCGGCAGCGGCAACTGCGTCAGAAACTCACGGACCGATTGGTCAGGCAGTGTGATGCACTCCCCGACGCAAAGCGGGAAGCGGGTATCGGACAGGACTGATGTGGGTGGATGGAAACTCATGAGCGCCGGCACTCAACTCGGATCGGAGGGGAAAAAGCGGGTGACGAGACGTTCGAAGCTGCTGCCATTGACGGTGGCAGAGCGCCCCTGGCTGTCGGTTGTGCCCTTGAGGACCGAGCCATCCGGTCGCTCGATCTCGAAGTGCTGCCCCTCCACCGGCGCGCCGTCGGTTGGGCGGACCAGGACGGGGGTGCGGCCAAGGTCTTCGGCGCCGAAGCGTGGCAGCTCACTGGCCATCGACGCCGGGCCGGACCAGTCGTGACTGGCGGCACGCACGCGCACGGTGCCGGGCGCGCCGATCTCGACATTTCCGCCGGCGAGCTTGATGTAGGCACCACCCGCCACCGAGAACAGGATTTCGTCTGACGCCATGCCGTGCAGCTGACCGCCGCTGGCTGCGAGCTTGAGATCCTTCGCTGCGCTGATCCGGGTATCGTCGTGCTGCGACTGCAGCTGCAGTTTGCCCTGGTGCGCAATGAGCTTGATGCCGCCCGACTGCGCGAACAGTGACATGCCCTGCCCTGCGTTGAGCGTGGTGCGCTCGCCGCTGGCAAACTGCAGGTGCTGGAGCGCGACGGTGTCGACGGTGCTGCCTGCATGGGTGATAACGCTGCGGGGCGAACTGACATGCACACCCGCCGGCGCCGTGACCGCGATCAGTGGCGAACCGCCCCCCGCGCCGCCGGTCGCGGTGTTGGAGCCGTTTTCCCACTGCTTGAAGTCGTCGTTCAGCTTTGCGTGCGGACCGGGCTCGGTTGCCCCAGCCTCGTGGCGCTGCGCATAGTCGCCAAGCTGACGAAACAGCTGCAGGCATTCGTCCATCAGGCTTGCGGTTTCTTCGCGCGAGAGCTGGGCACCGCTCGCCCGCAGGCGGCCAAACGCCGTGAGCAACAGCCCCTTGGCTCCTCGCACCGAACCCGCGGCGTCGGAGCGAAGTTCGAAGCCCTCGCCACGCGGTTCGGCCTGTCCCTCGGCGCGCGGCGTGCACAGCCAGCCCTGGTTGAGTTGCGTGCTCGCATGTTCGGACGAGAGCTTGGTGCGGAGTTGTCCTCCGGTATCGTCGAAGAGCAGTTCGCCATACCCCCGTCCGCCGCCGAACTCCCGTGTCTGGATGCCCGACAAGGCGTGATTGGCGGGCAGGCTGCCTTCACCGGAGAAGCGAGGCGGCATGTGGCGCCCGTTATGGACGGCACCGATGACCATGGGGCGGTCGATGTCACCTTCGATGAAGTCGACCAGCACCTCCTGCCCCACCCGTGGCAAGGTCTGCATGCCCCAGCCGCTGCCGGACAGGGCGTTGGCGACCCGCAGACGGCAGGTGTTGCGCTGCTCGCGATCCCAGTGAAACTGCACCAGCACCCGGCCATACTCGTCGACGTCGATCTCGCGCCCCTCGGCGCCGACCACCTGGGCGGTCTGCAATCCGCGCGCGACGGGTTTCGTGTGATGTGTGCTGTCGAACGCGGGGCGCCACACAACCGACTGACGCATCGCGGTAAAGCGGTTGCGGTAACCCGGCTCGAGCCCCGGGGCGGCAGGCTCGCCGGCGAAATCGGACGGAAGGTTGTTGCAGGCGTCGTGATCGACCGACAGCAGCAGATAGCAGCGCGCATCCTTCGACCCGGCATCGGCATCATCGAAATGGCCGTCGATCTCGGTCGCCGTACCTGGGGCAAAAGACCTGACCGAGCCGGCCCCGTCGAAGACCTTCGCCTGCGCTTCGAACGCCTCGATACGCAATCGCGCATAACGCTCGAGATCGGCAGCCCCTGCGCCGTAGTACTGCGATTGCGGTGCGAAATCCTCGAGCGTGGAGGCCAGTCCGCTTGCGGCACCGTGCTGGTGGGTAGTCGGAACAGTTGCTGCGAGCACCCGTGTGTCCTTGTACTCCCAGCTCGTCATCGCGGTGGCACCCGGGACGATGGCGCGCGCGCTCGTCCAGCGATCGATCGCCCCCTCTTCGCCCATGGTATCGGCCGAATGAAAGCGGGTGAGCGCCTGTGGGTTCATCGGCAAGGACGACGAGTCGTCGAAAAAGACAAGGATCGTAGTACCGACGGGCATGTCTTCAGGCGATGGATGCTCGAAGCGGTAGCCGATGCCTTCCTCGGCACAGAGCCGTTCGATGAACGCAAGCGGAGACTCGGCATACAGTGCGGTGTAACTGCGAGCGGGATAGGTATTGAGCAGATCGAAACGCCACTGGAGATCGGCAATACCGGCCTGCCAGCGCGAAAGCTCGGCGTCGATGATGTCGGGCACGCTGCGTTCGAGGTGAATCCACGCGGTACGCGCGACATCAAGCAAGGCAAATGCGGGGCGCAAGGTGAGGCGATAACGGCGCCGCCCGCCATCGGCGTCACCCGGTGCGACCGCGGTCACGATGCCGTTGAACCAGCGTGCTGCGCCAAAGCCCACGCCCTCGCTCAGGCGCACGCTGGCCCGGCGCCCCAGCAGCGCCTTGGCCTCGATGTTCGCATTCAGGGCCAGACAGTCCAGATCAAATGCAGGACATTCGGAGAGCGCCTCGCGGCCGCGCAGACGCTGCACGACAAGCTGGTCGCCGGCCGGGTCGCCGTCATCGAGTTGCAGGGAAAGCAGGCGTGCGTGATCCGAATAGGGAAACAGCGCAGCAAGCACACCCGACAGCGAGGAGGTCATGGCCGAAAACTACCGATGGCATTCGTTCGAGCCGATTGTAACAAAGGCGAAGCGGCCGGCAAACCCATTTTGCATATATGCAGACGTGCGTCTGCCGGTTGTATGCGGCGGCAGAATCAGGCGGTGCGGCGGGCGGTCAGCGCTTGAGTGGCGGCAGGGGGGGCGGGAGGCGCCGGCGCGGTGGCGGAAAGCCGCGATAGAACGGGTCGGCGAAGGGATAGCCGAAGGGCCGCACGCCCCACGGGGCGAATACACCGTACTCGGGTGGATACACATAGGACTGGCTGGTGCGCAACACCTTGCCATCCATGAAATGCACATTGAACAGCGTGGCGATGCCCGGGCCGTAGTTGCGGATGTTCCAGTCCCAGACGGTTTCGCCCGACAGCGGGAAGGTCTGCTCCGAGCGATGCTGACCGAGCAGGCGCGAAACCTCGTCCGGACTCATGCCCTTGCGCACACGCGCCAGGTTGTCGTCGCTCAGCGCATCCCATTGGCGCAACACGATGCCGCCCGGATCCACCTGAATCATCAAACAACTGTACCCATAGGGCTGGGTGGCGTATTCCAGCGTGGTTGTGGTGTCGTCGTTCTGCCAGCGCCGGCTCGGCTCGCCGCGCGCCGCCAGCGCCTCCGCCTCGGTCGTGAACGGACGTGGCGGCTCGAACGCCGCGCAGCCCGCCAGAAACACCATGCCGACCAGCAGCAGGGTACGAACCGCTTTGCGCACGATGGAGGACAGCCCGGAGTCCATGGCGTCAGCGCTTGGGTTTGGAATAGCGCCCGGTCTCGACGACCCGGCCTTCGTTATTGAAGGAAACGGTGAAATAGGCCGCTTCATTGACGGTGGTGCTGCGCTCCATGAGCCACTCCCAGACGGTGTGCTGTTTCAGCTGGAAGAACTGGCTGGATGCCGGCCTGCCCAGCATCCGTCGAACGTCGTCGCCAGTCATGCCACGCTCGATGCGGGCAAAGGTCTGCTCGTTGATGCGCTGATCGATCTCACGCAGGATGCTGTCGGTGCCGATGGTGATCATGTAGCACTCCGCCCCTTCCGGCTGACGCGAGTACTCCCAGGTCACCGAACCATCGTCGTTATGCCACTCCTGCTGCGGCGGGCCAAAGCGCTCGCGCACCTCGGCCGCGGTGGAAACACCGGGCTTGAGTTCGCGCACGTTCAGATAGTCACAGGCAGTAATACCGAGACTTGCCAGCAACGCACACAGCATCGACAAAAAGCGCTTCATCCGTCCTCCCCGATCGTGCCCCAAGTTTGGGCATGGGCTAGAATCAATGTTCCCGGTGCGTTTTGCAACGCCCGGACAGTGTCGATTTGCAACACTTCGGAGAATACCAATATGAAGCATACCCTTCTCGTCCTCGCGCTGGCCGGCCTCGGCATGGGTGCCGCGCAAGCACAGACAGTGGTCAAGATCGGTCACGCCGGGCCGCTGACCGGCCCGATCGCTCACATCGGCAAGGATGGCGAGTTTGGTGCGCGCCTTGCCGTGGAAGATGCCAACGCCAAGGGCATCATGATTGGCGGCAAGAAGGTCACGTTCGAACTGGTCAGTGAAGATGACCAGGCCGACCCCCGTACTGCCACCACCGTGGCGCAACGCCTGACCGACAATGACGTCAAGGGCGTGGTTGGCCATGTTACCTCCGGCGCCTCGATTCCGGCTTCCCGCGTCTATGAGCAGGCCGGCGTGCCGGTGATCACGCCTTCGTCGACCAGCCCGAAGCTGACCCAGCAAGGCTACAAGGCCACCTTCCGCGTGATCGCCAACGACCTGCAGCAGGGCGCCGCAATGGCCCGCTACGCATCCGAGATCCTCAAGGCGAAGAAGGTCGCGATCATCGATGACCGCACCGCCTATGGTCAGGGCCTGGCCGACGCCTTCACCGAAAGCCTCAAGAAGTACGGCATCGAGGTAGTCGGGCGCGAGTTCACCACGGACAAGTCCACCGACTTCATGGCCATTCTTACCAAGATCAAGGGCAAGACGCCTGACGCCGTGTTCTATGGCGGCATGGACGCCCAGGGCGCACCGATGCTGCGCCAGATGCGCCAGCTCGGCATGGAAGCCAGGTACCTCGGTGGCGACGGTGTGTGCACCAGCGAGATGCTCAAGCTCGCCGGCGATGCCATGGCCGACAACGTGTATTGCAGCCAGGCCGGTATTCCGCTGGAGCAGATGCCCGGTGGCGCCGACTTCCTGAAGCGCTTCAAGGCCCGCTTCAACACCGACGTCCAGCTTTACGCGCCGTACAGCTACGACGCGGCGATGGCCATGATCGAAGCCATGAAGACGGCCGGTTCGAGCGACCCCGCAAAGTACCTTCCCGCACTGCAGAAGACCGCATTCAAGGGTGTAACCGGCGACATCGCCTTCGACAAGAACGGCGACATCAAGGACGGCGGTGTCAGCATGTACCGCTTCCAGGGCGGGAAGTGGGAAGCGCTCAAGTAAGCAGGCGAAACCCGGTGCACCTTTCCGGTGCATCGGGCGCACATGACGGAGACACAACGGGGCGCACAGGCGTCCCGTTGTGTCTCCGTCACCCATATATCTTCAAAGTGCAGACATCACTCCAGCGCGGCATGAGGGTTATCCACAATATGGCATGAATTGTGCGACGCACCATCACCAGATCGGCTCCGCTACGCCCCAGAACCACGCTAAACAGCCATTCGCCATCGGTCATCCTGGCTTATGAACCGCCAGAAATCCGGCAATGCTGCAGCGCAAGACGCAAAATGCATCAACAGGGCAACAGCGCAAAGACGCCAGATGCGTATTTTTGTGCAGAATACGCACAGCCTGGGGCTGCCAAAGGTAATACCAGTCTTTTCCGGTACCGTTGGCAGTGCAGGTGCGGCGTCGCACGCAAGCCCCGAGATGAGACCCGGAGCGCAGCACACCGATCGGACAATGTCTCGTAAACCATTGCTTTCGCTGGAGGATCAAGAATGAAGAAGACCATCGTTGCACTCGCGGTAATGGGCCTCGGCATCACGGGCGCCCACGCCCAGGAAATGGTTGTGAAACTCGGCAGCGTCGCACCGCTGACCGGCACCATTTCCCACCTCGGCAAGGACAACGAAAACGGTGCCCGTCTGGCGGTTGAAGACGCCAACGCCAAGGGCATCACGATCGGTGGCAAGAAGGTCAAGTTCGAGCTCATCGGCGAAGACGACCAGGCCGACCCGCGCACCGGCACCACGGTTGCACAGCGCCTGGTCGATGCCGGAGTGAAGGGCGTCGTGGGTCACCTGAACTCGGGCACCACGATTCCGGCCTCGCGCATTTACGACCAGGGCGGCATCCCGATGATTTCGCCGTCTGCAACCAACCCCAAGCTCACCCAGCAAGGCTACAAGGGCATCTTCCGCACCATCGCCAACGATGTGCAGCAGGGCTCGGCGCTGGGCAAGTTCATGGTCGGCCCCCTGGGTGCGAAGAAGATCGCGATCATCGATGACCGCACCGCTTATGGCCAGGGTCTGGCCGACGAGACCGAGAAGGCGGCGAAGGCCGGTGGCGCCCAGATCGTTGCGCGCGAGTTCACCACCGACAAGGCCACCGACTTCAATGCCATCCTGACCAAGATCCGCGCAACCAACCCGGACGTGATCTTCTTCGGCGGCATGGATGCGCAGGGCGGCCCGATGCTGCGCCAGCTCAAGCAGCTCGGTGTAACGGCCAAGTTCGTCACCGGCGACGGTGGCTGCAGCCCGGAGATGATCAAGCTTGCGGGTGAGGCCATCGGCAGCTCGGCCTATTGTTCGATGGCGGGCCTGCCGCTCGACAAGATGCCTGGCGGCGCCGAGTTCCGCGATCGCTTCAAGAAGCGCTTCGGCACCGATGTGCAGATCTACTCGCCGTATGCCTACGATGCGGCAACTGCCATGATCACGGCCATGCAGAAGGCCGATTCGGTCGAGCCGAGCAAGTACCTGGCCGCGCTCAAGACCTCGGCGGTTCCGGGCGTAACCGGCAATGTCGCGTTCGACGAGAAGGGCGACATCAAGGAAGGCGCCATCACCCTGTATCAGTTCAAGGACGGCAACTGGGTCGCGATGTAATCCCGTTCCGGGGGCGAAAGCCCCCGGTTTTCGAGGTGTAAGGCCTGCAGAGCCGCGCTGCCAGCGTTCACAGCCGCCCTGGCCTTTCAGCCCTTACCCCTTCTCTTGTCTCACCCTTCCAAAAGACCACGATGGAAACTCTCATCCAGCAAGTTCTGAATGGCCTGGTGATCGGAAGCGTCTACGCACTGATCGCGCTTGGCTACACGATGGTTTACGGCATTCTCGGCCTGATCAACTTTGCCCACGGCGACGTGCTCATGGTTGGCGCCCTGACTGCCCTGCAGACCATGATGTTCCTGATGGGCATGGCCCCGGGCATGTCTCCGATCACCATGCTGACGATCTCGCTGATGGTGGCGATACCGGTGTGCATGATGATCGGCTACGCCATGGAACGTCTGGCCTATCGACGATTGCGCAACGCCCCCCGCCTGGCACCGCTGATCACCGCCATCGGCATGTCCTTCCTGCTGCAGACCCTGGCCATGATCATCTGGGGCCGCAACTACCACACCTTCCCGCAGCTGATCTCGACCACCCCGATGCAGCCCATCGAAGGCGTGTTTGTGACCCCGGTGCAGATCTTCATCATCATCTCGTCCGCGCTGATCATGATCGGCCTCAGCCTGCTGGTGAATAAGACGCGCATCGGCCGCGCCATGCGCGCCACCGCGGAGAACCACCGCGTCGCCAGCCTGATGGGTGTCGACACCAACACCGTGATCGCCTTCACCTTCGTCATCGGTGCCGCACTGGCTGCAGTGGCCGGCGTGATGTTCGCCAGCAACTACGGCATTGCCCACTACGGCATGGGCTTCATGCCCGGCCTCAAGGCCTTTACCGCAGCTGTACTCGGCGGCATCGGCAACCTCGGCGGCGCCATGCTCGGCGGCATCGTGCTGGGTCTGGTCGAGTCGCTCGGCGCGGGCTACATCGAGCACCTGACCTTCGGCTTCCTCAACTCGTCCTACCAGGACATCTTCGCCTTCATCATTCTGGGCCTGGTGCTGATCTTCAAGCCCACCGGCCTGCTCGGCGAACGCGTGTCGGACCGGGCATAAGGGAGGCATGCAAACATGAACGAACTCGTCTCCGCGGTGCCCTGGCTGGGCAAACGCAACCCGATGGCCGCACGCTGGCTCATCATCATCATCGCCATCGCCGCGCCCATCATCGCCATGCAGTTCGGCCGCAGCTGGGTGCGCATCCTCGACTTCGCCCTGCTCTACATGATGCTGGCGCTCGGCCTCAACCTGGTGGTGGGTTTTGCGGGCCTGCTCGACCTGGGCTACATCGCGTTCTATGCGGTCGGCGCCTACACCTTTGCCTTCCTCGCCTCGCCGCACTTCGACCTGCACCTGCCGTTCTGGATCGTGCTGCCGCTGGGCGCGGCCTTTGCGGGGATGGCGGGCATCATGCTGGGCTTTCCGGTGTTGCGATTACGAGGGGACTATCTCGCCATCGTCACGCTCGGCTTCGGCGAGATCATCCGCATCTTCATGAACAACCTGAACTACCCGATCAACATCACCAACGGGCCGCAAGGCATCAACGGCCTTGATTCGATCAACCTGTTCGGCTGGGATCTGGCCCGCAACCTGCAGGTCACCGAAGACATTTCCATCCACTCGCTCTACCTCTACTACTACTTCTTCCTCGCCTGCGTGGTGGGCTCGATCATCTTTGTCCAGCGCCTGCAGATCTCGCGCGTGGGTCGCGCCTGGGCTGCGATGCGCGATGACGAACTCGCGGCCAAGGCCATCGGCATCAACACCCGCAACATGAAGCTGCTCGCCTTCTCGCTTGGCGCCACCTTCGGCGGCGTGGCCGGCTGCCTGTTCGGCGCCTTCCAGGGCTTCGTGTCACCGGAGTCCTTCTCGCTGATGGAATCCATCGCGGTACTGACCATGGTGGTGTTCGGCGGCATGGGCAACATTGCCGGCGCCATCGTCGGCGCCTTCGCGCTTGCCCTGCTGCCCGAGATCCTGCGTGACGTCGCCGTGCCGCTGCAGCAGACGCTGTTCGGCCACGTCCTGCTCGACCCTGAAGTCCTTCGCATGCTGCTGCTTTCCCTTGCCATGATCCTGATGATGCTGCTGCGCCCGTCCGGTCTGATTCCGGCCCGCGCACGTTACGCCCACCCCGAAAACCTGCACCGGGACACCCAATGATTACGCTGCTAGACGCCCGCAATGTGGGCAAGCGCTTTGGCGGTCTGCAGGCGCTCACCGATGTTTCGCTGACCATCCGCAAGGGTGAGGTCTACGGCCTGATCGGCCCCAACGGTGCGGGCAAGACCACCTTCTTCAACGTGCTGACCGGCTCCTACATTCCCGATGGTGGCGAATTCGTGTTCAACGGCAGCGAACTGCCTTCGGGCAAGCCGCACAAGATCGTCGGCCGAGGCATTGCCCGCACCTTTCAGAACATTCGCCTGTTCCGCGATCTCACCGCACTCGAGAACGTCATGGCTGGCCACCACATCCGCACCAAGGCGGGCGTGTGGGGCATCCTGACGCAGAACCGCTTCACCCGCGAGGAGGAGCGCCTCACCACCGAGCGTGCCTACGAGATGCTCAAGTACGTCGGCATCGAGCGCTTTTCGCAAACCGTGTCAAAGAACCTCTCCTACGGCGACCAGCGCCGACTCGAGATTGCCCGCGCCCTGGCCACCGAGCCGCAACTGCTGGCGCTGGACGAACCCGCTGCAGGCATGAACGCCACCGAGACCGCCCAGCTCAAGGTGCTGATCGAGCAGATCCGCCATGACGGGGTTACCGTGATGCTGATCGAACACGACGTGAAGCTGGTGATGGGGCTGTGCGACCGTGTCGCGGTGCTCGACTTCGGGCGCAAGATCGCCGAAGACGTGCCTGCCGAAGTGCAAAGGAACGAAGCCGTGATCAACGCCTACCTGGGGGGTGGCAAGCATGCAGCATAAGCCCTCCTCACCCCTGCTCCAGCTGAAGAACCTGCAGATTGCCTACGGCGGAATCCACGCGGTAAAAGGCATCGATCTCGAACTGGCCAAGGGCGAACTGGTGTGCCTGATCGGTGCCAACGGCGCCGGCAAGACCACCACCCTGAACGCAATTGCCGGTCTGCTCCCGCTTGAAGGCGGCGACATCCTGTACAACGACGCGTCAATCAATTCCCTGCCTGCGCACAAGCGCCTGCGCCAGGGCATCGCGCTGGTGCCCGAGGGCCGTGGCATCTTCACCCGCCTGACGGTGGAAGAAAACCTGCGCATGGGCGCCTACAGTCGCAAGGACAACGACGGCATCGAGGCCGACCTGGAAAAGGTCTACACCATGCTGCCGCGGGTCAAGGAGCGCCTGGAGCAGGTCGCGGGCACGCTGTCCGGTGGCGAGCAGCAGATGGTGGCCATTGGCCGCGCCCTGCTGTCGCGCCCAAAACTGCTGCTGCTCGACGAACCCTCGATGGGTCTCGCGCCGCTGGTGGTGGAAAAGATCTTCGAAGTCGTGCAGTCGGTCGCCAAGGAAGGCGTCACCATCCTGCTGGTGGAGCAGAACGCCAACCTGGCGCTCGAGTTTTCACAGCGCGGATACGTGATGGAATCGGGCAAGATCACCCTTACCGGCAGCGGTGACGAACTGCTGGCCGACCCCAAGGTGCGCGCAGCCTATCTCGGCGAAGCCGCCTGACGGACGCAGCGGGACGTGCAGGACACGTCCCGTTCGCCACCCGCTTCATTCGAACAACCGAATATAATTCTCCGCTAAAGGAGACAGATTCGAATGAAACACCTCAGCCCCAAAGAAGCCTTCGCCCTGCTGCAGGCCGACCCGCAAGCGCTGCTGATCGATGTGCGCAGCGAGATCGAATTCCTCTTCGTCGGTCATCCGGTGGGTGCCATCCATGTCTCGTGGAATGACGGCCCCGACTGGGAGATCAACCCGCACTTCGTCGGCGAGGTCAAGAAGCTTGCCGGACATGGCGGAGAACGCCCGGTCGTGCTGATCTGCCGCAGCGGAAACCGCTCGGAGGCGGCAGGCAACGCGCTGATCGAGGCCGGTTTTTCCAATGTATTCAATGTCAGCCACGGCTTTGAGGGCGAACTAGTGTAGTGCTTGCGAAATATTTGAACCATAAGACATGACGAC
>TARA_R110001583_G_scaffold48896_2_pt1 | contig 21363 bp, 17 predicted proteins | sample TARA_R110001583 | Tara Oceans TARA_R110001583 (sample SAMEA4398432) | marine metagenome | biome: Polar Biome; feature: [MES] marine water layer (ENVO:01000295) within the mesopelagic zone...; material: water (ENVO:00002006), including particulate matter (ENVO:01000060) such as...... | reverse complement strand
CCTTTAAAAATGAAAGGAATCTCAAGTTTGTTGGTGATTTCTACAATACGCTCTGCAATTTGCATAGCAATTTCTTCTCCTTCGATAGCACAAGGTCCTGCTAAAAGGAAAAAGTTACCTGATTCGGTGTATTTTATATTGGGAATATTCTTAATCATGATTTATAAAAGTTTTATTTTATACAAAAATAAGAAAAGCTTTGAGATATTAGTGTGTGTATGTTATAATTAGACTTTAGACATATCTACACGATTAAGACTTAAGCCATCAGACTGGATTGTTCTTGGGTATTTTACTGCCGATTTTCCAAAAATCAGTCCATAACCCACAGTGTAATCCTTTGGAATGCCTATTAATTTAGAAATACTAGGATCAATATCATTTAAAACCCAAGTAAGCATACCATTCCATAAGGTACCAATATCACGGCTATTTGCTAAAAGTTCAAAATAGCTTAATGCAATAAGGCAATCAGGAAGAGGAGATGAATTCTTCTTGGGTGCAGAAGCAATTAAAAGGTGAGGAGCATTTCTGAAAATCACATCGACACCCTTTGCCTCCCATACTTTTTGAATGGCATAAAGGAATTGGAATTGTGGCAATAGCGTTTTATCTTTACCAGCTTTTTTTATAGCAGCATATACCTTATCTCTAAACAATTTTAAGTCCTCTTTTTTGTCGATAAGGGTGAAGTGTACAGAATTGTAGTTGTGTCCTGTTGGAGCATATGCAGTAGTTTCCAATAATTCCTGAATTAGATTTTGATCCAAATCTTCATCTATGTATTTACGAACAGATCGTCTGGTTTTAATCAGGTTTGTTATGCATTCATATGAGGGAAGTTCGACTGAGGTTGATAAACTATTCTCAGGCTTTATTCCTAAAATTGATATGGCTGCTGCCGGACAAATCGCCAAACAATGTTGACATTTAAGACATAGTTTTTCTCTTGATTTTTGAATGCTTGGCGTAGGATTCATTTTGATAATCTGAGCAGGACAATCTCCAGCACACAAGCCACAGCTTATGCATTTATTTATGTCGACTTTGAAATCAATCATTTCTTATTCCTTAGCTTAATTTTCTTTTACTGGCTGTAAAGGTAAATCACAAAGTTTTATTAGTGAGTAATGAGAACTAAATAATTTACCTATATATGACAAAAGGCTGAGTTGCCTTTTCAAATTCATTTTAGTTATTCCGTTTAGATCTCTTTGAATGAGAATGATTTTGAGTAAGGGCTTGCCTCACCGTTACATTCTACAATAGGGTAGACAAAAAAGTTGACAGGCCCTTTAGAATAACCTTCCAATATTAAATCACGCCCTTGAGTCAACTCAACACGATTCGCATCTAATTTTCCGAAATAAAAATCTGCTCTCGAAGGAGCTTTATCAGCTTCTGATATATCTACTGGAGACCATTCATTATTCTGATAAAAATCAGCCCAACAGTGGTAGCCACCTATTATACCACTTTGTCCTTCAGGAATAGAAAAACCAATATGAAAGCGTGATGGAACTTTCATGCTACGAGTTAGTGACATAAAGTAAGAATGGAAATCGGTACAGTTGCCTACTGAGATATCACAAGCATAATCCGAATTACCGTTTCCAAACGTGAATTCACCAGCAATTTTAGTTGTGTTCAGATATAGCGATACAACACTGTCTTTACTTATACCTGTTTTAATGTTTGTTGGTAAACTTGCATAGTAATGGTCAGAAGGGTTTTGAGATTTAGGCTTGCCATAATACATCTCACTAAGTACGAAATCATAAACAGATCTCATGTTCTCTGAGCTAAACTTATTTGCTTTAGCAATTGAGTCGAAACGATCACCAACAGGCACTAATCGATTAGCATTTAGGTATTGGCTCGGATCTGTAGATTCAAATTTAGTAACGCCTCTTTGCTTTCGATTTACTCTGAATCGAATATCAATATTTGAAGTTTGTTTTAAACCTTCTTTAATTTGTGCATAGAAGTAAGTGTTACCATGCTGTTTTTCAGTCTTTATCTCGTAAGGGATGTCAGTTTTGATGTCAAGCTCACTAATCGTCTGCACCTCATTTGATTGTGGGAGAGGAATCCAAACCTTCATATTTTTATTTGGGTTTGCATGAAGCTTAACTTTGTAGTTGAATTCAAAGCTTCTCTCTGGTGCTTTGCTGCAGCTGATCAATACAGTTGCAATTAGTAATAACATCAGTCTCATCATCTTTTCTTTATTGGATCTTACGCCTGTTTTTTTTATAATCGTGCGAAAGTAGACTAAAGCGATGGTATTTCAAAGAAATATGACTGCTTTAAAAGACAAATAAGTCTTTTTTGAACTAGTCTATCTTTTATTTGCTTGTTTTCGAATTTCCTGACTGAAGCAATTTTATTAAATTTGTCACTCATTTAATAAATGCCTTCAACTTGACTTTCGATCCCTTCAGTATAGATTTACCTGTTAAAGAAATTATCTCAGAAACCAGAGAACATTTGGCAGATGAGAATACCCTTATAATTTCGGCACCACCAGGAGCTGGTAAAAGTACCTTGTTACCACTGGCTCTGATGGAAGAAGTGTGGTTAAAAGGGCAGAAGATATTAATGTTGGAGCCTAGGCGATTGGCGGCTAAAAGTATTGCTATGCGTATGGCTTCCCTTATAGGTGAGGAAGTGGGGCAGCATATTGGATATCGAATTCGCTTTGAAAAGCGAGTATCAAAAGAAACTCGAATAGAGGTATTAACAGAAGGTATATTAACACGAATGTTACAATCCGATAATGCGCTTGAGGGGGTAGGCATGGTCATATTTGATGAAATACATGAACGAAGCCTTCATGCTGATTTGGCTTTGGCTTTGTGTCGAGAAGCTCAGGATATTTTACGTCCCGATTTACGCATAATGCTGATGTCTGCAACTATTAATAGTACAGAATTAAGTAATCGGTTAAATGCTAAAGTAATTGAGAGTAAAGGAAGACAGTATCCTGTAGAACTAATTTATACAGATGCCAGCGATGTAAGATTACTGCCTGAAATTACAGCCAATACAGTTGTAAGGGCAGTGAAGGAACAGAAGGGGGATACTCTGGTCTTTTTACCGGGCGAAGGTGAAATCCGAAAATGTGAAGCTTTTCTTAAGGCACAACTTTCCGATTTTATGATTTACCCCTTATTTGGTATGCTGGCAAGTAATCAGCAACAGGCAGCCATTATGCCCGACAGACAAGGGCGCAGAAAAATAGTGTTGGCAACTGCCATTGCTGAAACCAGTTTGACGATTGAAGGGATTCATACGGTTGTAGATTGTGGCTTTAGTCGAGTATCTCGATTTGATTCTAAATCTGGTTTGTCACGACTTGAAACGATTGAGATAACAAAGGATTCTGCCGACCAGAGAGCGGGACGTGCTGGGAGACTTGGACCAGGTATTTGTTATCGTATGTGGTCCTTAGCAACTCATTTGAGATTAAAAGAGCAGCGAGTGCCCGAGATGTTGGAAGCAGATTTAAGTACGCTTGTTCTAGAGATAGCAGCTTGGGGTGTTGAGAATATTCAAGATTTAACATGGTTAAGTCCACCTCCTGTAGAGGCTATTTCTCAAGCCAATGAAAGTTTGCATGAGTTGGATGCCTTAGAGAATGATCGTATCACAGAACACGGACGTCAGATTCAGAAACTACCTTGTCATCCTCGTATTGCGCATATGCTACTTAAGGCTAAGGATGAAGGATTATTGCCATTGGCTACCGATTTAGCCGCACTCCTTGAAGAGCGCGACCCTTTGCCTCGCGAAACAGGTATCGACATTAATTTGAGAATAGAGGCTTTGCGCCGACATCGCAAGGGTGATAGAACGCTTAGAACACTGAATAGAATTGAGAAAGTAGCCGCTTCGTACAGGCAACTCTTCAATATAAAAGCCGAAAATGGCCCAGTTGATCCTTACGAAACGGGTGTGATTTTGGTACAGGCTTATCCCGAACGAATTGCTCATGCTAGCCCAGGAACCAATGCTCGATTTATGATGGCCAATGGTAAACAAGCCATGGCGAGCCATCAAGATGATTTGGCCCACGAGCCTTGGTTGGCTATTGCCCATGTTGACGATAGGGAGCGAGGTGGAAAGATTTTTATGGCTTCGGCTCTTAACCCACAGGATTTGGCTCCATTGGTAAAAGAGCGCGAAAACATTGTTTGGGACACGCGCAAGGGTAGATTAATTGCGACAAAGGAGTTGAGAATTGGTCGTATCGCTTTGCAATCGAAACCACTTCGTCAGCCCGATGAGGAGCAAGTAGTAAATGCTATTTCCAAGGCCATTGAGAAGGAGGGATCCAACCTTTTGAATTTTAGTCCTGAGTTAACACAATGGCAGAATCGTATAATGAGTCTACGAAAGTGGCAGCCTAATGCTGAGTGGCCTGATGTGAGTACATCGGAATTATTGAAAACCAATGCGGTTTGGTTGAGTCCTTATTTGTCACGTATTCGTAAATCGGAGGATTTGGGAAAGATCGATCTTGAGGAAGTTCTGCAAAACCACCTGCCTTGGGAGAAACAAACAGAATTGGATAAGCTCGCCCCCAAGCATGTGATTGTTCCTAGCGGTTCGAAAATTCGATTGCAATATCAAGCCAATGGTGATGCACCTGTTTTGGCTGTACGTATTCAAGAGGTGTTTGGCTTACTCGAAAACCCCACCGTGAATCGGGGTAAACTCTCAGTACTGATGCATCTTTTATCACCCGCTTCACGGCCTATTCAAATCACTTCAGATCTGCCTAACTTTTGGGAGAACACCTATTTCGAAGTCCGTAAGGAGTTGCGAATTCGTTATTCCAAGCACTATTGGCCCGAAGATCCCAAAGAAGCAGAAGCTATTCGAGGTGTTAAGCGAAAACGATGATGTGGTGTCCAGAGCGAAGTCTAAGGATGTTGAGCCCATCGAGACATGATGAGCCTATCTAAAATACGATTTGATATAGAAAATAAGTAGAACCTACATTGTTCTATCAATTTACGAGTTATACCTCTCATGAAATGGAATCATAATCTCATAAAATTTGTTATTCCTCTCAATTAATGAGGCTTTAATCTCAGCATATGATCCTATAATCTCATATAATATGTGTTTCCTCTCAGAGAAATTATAAATCTTATGATGATATTTTAGTCCTATCTGTAAAGAGATAGGACTAAAATTTTAGGAGATACCTCTCATTAGCTTATAGGGAGATTGAATTACTTGAGAGGGAATCACTAGAAATAGAAAGCTTAAGTTTGCCTTGTTCGTATTTACACTCTTCCGATTAGTTTTCGATAAGATTCTTTTGTTTTTTACGGTATTTATGATTCCTTTCGCGAATATATTTGCTCGTATATGATTTCTGAAGATCGGAGTTTTTGCGAAAAACAAAACGACCATAACTGCGTACCTCGTCAACCGCTTCTTTTAGTAGGCTAAAGGCTTTGTCACGAAAGACTTTCAACTCATCATCCACATACATCTGTCCACCTACCTGTCCCAGTAAGCGCCCCATTTTTGTTGCTTCTTCGCTTGCTTTATCGCATAGTGTTATATCAAAATGAATCGCTTGTAGAGGTGACGAATTGGCTCTGCCTAATAAGGCTAAATTGGCCAAATCCTGAACAGCATCAGCATGAGAATTGCCTTTTTTTATTGCTTTAAGCTTTCGCAATAAGTCTGCGTTATTGCGATAAGCAAAAGTCATGTTTTCTATTAAATCAGCTCGTAAGGCATATATTGCAGGCGATTCAGTTTTCCATATTTTAATGGCTTGCTGCCTTTGAGTCGACTGCTCTTCCCAATTGCATTGAGCCGTGCGTAAGCCATTGGTTCGAGCCAGCATTTTATCTATCAGTTCGGGAGGCATTCCTGCCGCAATTAGTTGTGGGAGATCGATTGATGCACGGGTATGTAAACCATCAATTTCGTGTATGTAAATGCCTATAGGCATCTCGCATTTTTTAAGCTGATTCTGTGGAAAAGCTTTAATCTCTTCGATGATATTTTGTAAATCGTCTTGATCTAACATTCTTTTAAAATTTAAGTCTGATAAAATCTCCAGCTCCAATCTCTCTTCACATTATTATGATTTTTAAAAATCTAATTTATGAAAAATATTGTCATGATTTAAAATTGTATTTAATTAAAATGTGCACCACCCATTTTTTTTAGATAAGCACCCCTTCGGGGCTCGATGAGTGTGATGGATGTACAGCCCCGAAGTGGCGTGTTTTAATATAGATGTGTACCATGTTTTTTCGATAACATGGGCTCCACCCATCCTTTTTAGGTGAGCACCCCTTCGGGGCTTGATGAGTGTGATGGATGTACAGCTCCGAAGTGACGTGTTTTAATAGCGATGTGCACGACACATTTCTTTTCGATAACATGGGCTCCACCCATCCTTTTTAGGTGAGCACCCCTTCGGGGCTCGATGAGTGTGATGGATGTACAGCCCCGAAGTGGCGTGTTTTAATAGCGATGGGAGCATTTCATCGTGTGGAAGGCAAACATTTAAAGTGTTATTTCCGTGATTTATGATTAGTTTAGATGGATGTAAAGCCCCGAAGGGGTGTGTTTAAAATAGCGATGGGAGAAATCCCATCGCTATGTTATAAATACCAGTCATTACGAAGGAGCCCTAGCGACTGAAGTAATCTCTCAACAAAAAGAACTCACCTTAATACAATCTCACAGTTCGTTAATCATGAGATTGCCGCATCCTCGTTCCTCGTCCTCGCAATGACAGTCGTTTTTGAGAAACGGACTATGCATCATTATATATATCGTATGACTCAAGCATTTCTAAACGAATTAAAAGCAGTACTTTTGATCACAATATAAATTGATGAAAATAGTGTTGAAGCAGGAGGCTGAAACGACATTATTAAATAGATTATTATAGGATTGTGGATAGAAAATTAGAATTACTAGCACCAGGGGGAGATGTTGAAGCCATAAAAGCAGCGATACTTGCTGGAGCGAATGCAATATATTGTGGCTTGGATAAGTTCAATGCCCGAAACCGAGCTGCTAACATCAGCTTCGACGATTTACATGGGATTTTAAGATTGGCACATCAGCACGATTGTGAGATTTTCATCACCCTTAATATCATTATTTTAGAAAATGAAATTCCGGCTCTTATTAACCTCCTGAATAAATTAGCAAATACGAGCATCGATGGCGTTATTGTTCAGGACTTGGGCATGCTTTATCTTCTGAATAAATATTACAAGAGCTTCGATGTTCATGCATCAACGCAGATGACCACGCATAACCTAGGTCATATTAAATTCCTATCGAAGTTTAATGTATCCCGTGTTAATTTATCTAGAGAATTAAATATTCATGAGATAAAGGAACTGAGTTCTATTGGGCATCAAAATCAGATCTTGACCGAGGTATTTGTGCATGGTTCTAATTGCATTTCTTTTTCAGGACTTTGTTATATTAGCTCGGTAATTGGAGGTAATTCGGGGAATCGAGGTCGTTGCAGTCAGCCTTGTAGAGATAAGTATGTGCGAACTGCAGAGGGGAAAGATTATCCACTTAACCTGAAAGATAATTCGGCATACTTTGATATCAAAGAATTGTATGAAGCTGGCGTTTATTCCTTAAAGATTGAAGGCCGAATTAAGAAAGCCGATTACGTTTATGCAGTTGTCGATAGCTGGAAAAAGAATATTCAGTCCTTATATAGGCATCAAAAAGGCGGAACTGATAATAGTGCCTTGTATAAGGTCTTTAATCGGGATTTCTCCAATACATTCTTAAAAGGGGATATCAATAAAGCTATGTTTATCGATAACCCTAGAGATAATACCATTAAACATCTCTCAGAAAAGAAAAAGGATGCCTCGGCACAAGAATTAGAGGTGGCTCACTTGGCTTTGTATCAGGAAAAAGATGATCTCAAGAGCTTTATTAAAAAGAACATAAAAGAATTAGATGCAAGCAAGGCATACTTGCGTATTTGTTTGTCGGGAGAAAGTGACCAGCCATTAAAATTATCTGCAAATACGTCTGAAGGTTCTTTTGATTTGTTGTCGGAGGTGCCACTTCTGAGAAAGGGTAGTGAGGTTTTGAATAAGGAAATGCTCTTGAAGCGCTTTAAGGCTATAAACGAAACGGCTTACTATATTGATGAACTCGATATGGATCATTTAGGAGCTGATTTATTTATCCCTTATAAGGAACTGACTTCACTGAAAAAGCGTTTGCTATTCATCTTGAATGGTTCCAAAGAAAGCATTGACCCGATTACACTTCCTAGTCTGAAAAAATCGGAGGCTCATACTGAACAAGCCAAACTTTCTATCTTGATTTCATCAAAAGATGATCTCTCGCTTTGTGATGAGCATACTGGGGATATCTATTTTCAATTACCTAATAGCTTTCAGAATAAACTAGCTGAATACCTTGATCTTTTTAGAGAGAATAAAAAATTGATTCCTTGGTTTCCTTCTGTGATTATTGGTGAGGATTACAATACGGCTGTTGAATTTTTAAGTGAATTAAAACCTAATAAAATTATTAGTAATAATACGGGGATTGCTTATGAAGCCTGCCAAAGAGGAATCGATTGGATAGCGGGACCACAGCTTAATCTTACCAATTCGTATAGCCTTTTGTGTTTGAAAGAGCAATTGAATTGTAAGGGGGCTTTTTTATCTAATGAGCTAAATAAAAATCAGCTTAAACAGATTAAGTGTCCTGATAAATTTGAGCTTCACTATAGTATATACCATCCGCTTGTGTTGATGACTAGCAGACAATGCTTGTTTCATCAGGTAACGGGTTGCGAGAAAAATAGACTTGATGCCACCTGTATTCAGAATTGCGATAAAATATCGTCTATCACGAATTTGAAAGAGGATACTTTTTTTATTGAGAAGAGTAAGGGGAATTATCACCATGTTTATAACGAACACAATTTTCTGAATACGGCTATTATTAAAGATTTACCCAACAAGTTTTCAAGCTATTCTATCGATTTAAGTGATATTAAATCAGGAAAAGATGCAAAGCTTAATAAATCGAAATTGATTCACTTGTTTAAATCTGTTTTAGATGGTGAATTTGAATCAGAAGAAAGATTACGAGAATCCATCGTTTCGACGACATGCGTACAGTATAAAAAAGGAATTTAGCTTATAGAGTTTATTGCATTTTATAACATTTTTTAAGTTTATTAGATCAAGTATTTTATCTACTTTAGATACGTCTTGGTGCGTGAAACATTCAGAACAAAGCACGACATAATTCTTGAAAAAAATATTGAAATGAACTTCGGAACGGATAAACAAACCAAGCAAGATTTAAATTTATTCTCAAAACTTAAAGGTGACCTTTCTATTTTTGATTATTATAATTTAACAAAAACAAAAGGGGGGTATCTGGAATTAGAAAAGCTGATGGAAAGTCCGTCCTGTGATTTGAATGAAATAAATCAGCGAATTGAAACGATTCGATTTATCAGTGATCATCAAGTTAAATTCGATTTTGATAAGGATGCCTTAGATTTTATAGAGCATTACTTGAATCAGAATACTGATATACTTCGGAGCAATTTAATTGATTCTTCACTCTCTTGGCTTAAGAATAAGATAAAACCTAGCAACGAGTACTATATCATTACAAGAGGACTAGAATACCTGAAGGGATATATTCAAGAACTTTCTGTTCTGGTTAATGGTCTTAATCATGCTGCTGTTCCTGTTCTTTTTACAAATTTGGTTCAGGCTGTTGGTGAATTTGGAGCCTTGCCTCGTATTAAGAAGATTCTCAATCCGAAACATGAGAACTTCACATCCCTCGAATTGAGTCGCCTCGATAATTTGATAAGAAGTAATGAAAAGGGGCGGGTGATGGAGCTCTTAAGGCTTACTTATCAGCTTGATGCCTATATGTCGCTTACTGAAACGGCAAAGGATAAAAATTTGGCATTCCCTGAATTCAGCGAATCAGATACACCCTGTCTGAATATAAAAGGTTTCTATCATCCTTTTTTGGAAGCGCCTGTTGCCAATGATATAGAAACGGATAGTCATCAAAACTTGTGTTTTGTTTCAGGTGCCAATATGGCTGGGAAGTCTACCTTTCTAAAGTCGATCGGTTTGTGCTTGTATTTGGCACATGTTGGATTCCCTGTACCGGCCAAATCAATGAGCTGTTCCGTATTTATGGGTTTGTATTCCACCATCAATATTTCTGATGATATTGAAAAAGGACACAGCCACTATTATAGTGAGGTGAAACGGGTGAAGGAAATAGCTTTGCAGATAAGAGACAAAAAGAAAGTCTTTGTCATATTTGATGAACTGTTTAGGGGAACCAATGTGAAGGATGCCTACGATGCCACTTTATTGGTGACCAGTGGTTTTGTGAAAATAAAAAGTTCCCTGTTTTTTATATCGACGCATATTGTTGAGGTCGGTCATGAACTTGAAAAACTGGAAGGAACCTGTTTCAAGTGTTTTAGCTCTCGCCTTGACGAGGGGAAGCCTAAATATGATTATAAATTAGAAGAGGGCATTTCTTCTGAACGCCTAGGTTTAACTATCGTTGAAAACGAGGGGATTATGGCTATTATTGAAGAAGTTGTTGCGGACTCAGCCATAAATGTATAAGTTATTACCGCGTAGATTTTCCCTATTTATGGCTTTTGAGAAAGTGATCCGTTTTTTCTGTGTAATTTTGCCATCAAGTTTCCTGTCAATACGAATTGGGGAGCATTTAATGAACCATCCAGCGTCAGTTTAATATATAAGAATTGGCATCTGAATAAATATATAAAACACATGCGAATTGGAATAATTGGTGGAGGAGCAGCAGGCTTCTTTTCAGCCATTGCTGTAAAGGAAAATTATCCTGAGGCTAAGGTTGTGATTATCGAAAAAACAAGACAGCTTTTATCTAAAGTTAAAGTATCAGGTGGTGGAAGATGTAATCTAACTAATGCCTGTGATCCGCAGGATTTGTATCAAGCTTATCCAAGAGGCGGGCGAAGTTTGAAAAAAGCATTTAATCTTTTTAATAATAAGGATTGTGTTGAGTGGTTTGAATCAAGGGGAATTCCTCTGGTTACTCAAGATGACAACTGTATTTTCCCTGTTTCTCAAGATTCTCAGAGTATTATTGATTGTTTCTTAAAGGAATGTAAACGACTTGATGTCGAAATTCAAGTAGGATTAGCGGTTAAGTCCATTAATCCTAAAGGAGAACAATTTGAACTCGACTTTGATAAAAATGATGTTGTTTCGGGAACCTTTGATAAGCTAATTGTAACAACAGGAGGTTCTCCTAAACGTAGTGGTTTGGAATGGTTGGAATCACTAAATCATAAGATTGAAAACCCAGTTCCATCCTTGTTTACCTTTAATATGCCCAACGAGGCTGTTACAAAGCTTATGGGCATAGTTGTAGAAAATGCTATAGTTAGTTTGCCAGGTATAAAATTGAAATCAGAAGGCCCATTACTAATTACGCATTGGGGAATGAGCGGCCCTGCGATATTAAAGTTATCAGCGTTTGGAGCTAGAATTTTAAGTGATAAGGATTATCATTTTAAAATACTTGTTAATTGGGTGAATGAAACCAGTAACGATGCAATTCTTGAATCGCTAAAAGCTATTGAAAAGGAACATTCAAATAAAATATTAGCTAATTATAGACCCTATGCTCTACCTGATAGACTTTGGATGTTCCTGTTGGAAAAAGGAAATTTATCATCAAATAAAAGGTGGGGAGAACTGGGTAAGAAAGGCATGAATAAATTGCTCAATTTATTGAGTAACGATGAGTATTCAGTAAAGGGTAAGATCACTTTTAGAGATGAGTTTGTTACCTGTGGAGGTATAAGCCTTAAGAGTATAGATATGGCAAATATGCAGTCAAAAACATGTAAGAATCTTTATTTTGCCGGTGAAGTATTGGATATTGATGCCATAACAGGTGGCTACAACCTTCAAGCTGCCTGGTCAACAGGATTCCTTGCAGGAAAGCTCAAATAAATAGATTAGTTTTGTGAAAAATATAGAAAGAGATTTAGCTATAAGTTGTAGCAATTGTCTTTTTGAATCATCCTACTATAAATATAAATGACTCAAGAAATAATGTTGAAAAAACAATCAAACTTTGAATTGAACGTATCTGGTAAGGTCATTCAAATAAACCGTCCAGAACCGATTCTGGATGTTGATGTATTGGCATATAAAAAGCGTATGGATCCTATGGATGCAGTTGATGCTTTGGTTGAAGGTGACTATGTTTTGATTGTTGATTATTTCAGTAGTGGCTTGAGCGTGTTAAATGCGTTGAAGGCTTATTTAAAAGAACAATACAAAGATCAAACCTTTCAAGATCAGCGAGATTTTAGAGCTAAATACCGTGAGCTATCACATCGCTTAGTTTTGTTGGTTAGTAACAATAAATTAACGGTCAGAAAATCTCCAGAAATTGGATGGCTTAAAAGTCTGTATCCTGATATGCCTGAGTTTTTATTGCCTTTCCCACAAGTGCAAGGTTTAAATAGCTCATGGCAATGGCACGAGAAAGGGCTTTTTATTCCTGTTTTAGGCCGCAAAATTCGTCCTTTCTTCGGAACCTATTTTCCAACTCGATTCGAGCACCTTATTCTTTTCGATAATTGGTTGAAACGATACGAAGGTGAAAAAAAATCGGCTATTGATATTGGAATTGGAAGTGGTGTACTGTCCTTGCAAATGTTGAAACACGGTTTTAAAAAAGTGATTGGTACTGATTCAAATCCCAATGCAATTGTAGGTATTCACGAGGAACTTAAAAGATCGAGACTCGATTCGAAAGTGGCATTGATGCATGGAGACTTATTTGCTGATTCTAATGAAGAAAGTGAATTGATTGTTTTTAACCCACCTTGGTTGCCAGCCTCTCATAATCTAGAAGGGATAGATCAGGCAATCTATTACGATGAGGAATTATTTCCACGTTTCTTTGCCGAAGCTATTAAGCACCTTAAACCTGGTGGTCGAATTGCTTTATTGTTCTCCAATTTGGGTGAAATTACCGGAGCGGGTGAAGATCATCCAATCAAAAAAGAACTAGCAGAAGGCAAACGCTTTAAGGAGGAGTTGTTTATATATAAGACAGTAAAGGCAGCCTCAACTAAAACACAACGAGATCAGAAATGGCGTAATAAGGAAAAAGTGGAATTGTGGATTTTGAAAAAAAATTAGTACTACTTCCATGTCCTTATTGTAAGTGAAACAGTCAAAATCGTTATGCGTTGACCATATACAAGCCGCTTATATAACAAGTGTCATATCAAAAATCAAGCAATAATAATGCAAACACATAAACTTAGCCTTCAAGATAAATTGCCTCTCACTTGCTCACGAATAGGGAATTGCTGCCGTGGGAAACATATTTTTCTTAATCCGTGGGAGTTGATCAATCTTGCTAAGGAGAAAAAAAATACGCCAAGAGAATTCCGTGATCTTTATTGCGAGTTTGGAGGCATTCGTTTAAAGTTTAACGGCAAAGTAGGCTGGGATCAGAAACAAGCTTGCTCTCAATATGTCGATAATTTCGGCTGCAGTGTCCATTTGGGGCGTCCACTAGCTTGCCGCTTATACCCACTAGGTCGTCAGTTACAAAGCGAAGAAGTTCACTATATGTTCCAAGGAGATGAATTTCCTTGTTTGGCCCCATGTTCCGATGTTGTCGAATTGCCTCACTTAAGTGTAGGCGACTATCTTAAAGGTCAGATGACAGATGAGTTTGAAAAGGCTCAAGATGGCTATTTAGACCTGATGCAAAATATAGCTGATATCGCATTCGAATTACTACTTGATACTGGCTTGGCTGAATCGGGAGATATGGAAACATTGCCACTTTGGAGAAAAATGGGTAATGAGCTTCCAGAAGCATTAGCCGAAAGGATAGGGCCTGAGTGGATTGATTGTTTGATGATCCCAGAAATTTCTGATGATGATTCTATTGCATTTGTCGAAAGACATAATGAATTGCTTCAATTAAAAATACAAGAACAATTTGGAGCTTCACAAACAATGCAAGAATTACATGAGGCTTCTGTTTTAGTAATGGGAATTGCCTTGCATCTTGCTCGTGGTTTGGGTGCAAATCCAAAAGATCTTGCTGAACTTTGGATAGATACTGCAAAGAGTCATGGGGCCCAGTAGTAATATGCTTCAGAACGAATCTGAGATTAATATATAAAGTAGAAGGTGTTGCCCAAAGGCTTCACCTTTTTTTGTGACTAGCTTGGAGGTAATTAGCTTTGGAATTTCTAGACTCGTTCTTTTCGTGTTCTCTTTCTAAGTTTGAATAAACGATCCTCATAATAGTCTTTCAGCTCTTCAGCAAAGTGCATGGGGTTTTGGTAATCTTTCAAAACGATATAAGTCGGTCTGCTTTTAGCCACAGCTAATTTTTGCTCCAACTCTTCTTTTTGGTGTTTCAAATACGAATCTTCCGATAAGGAACTTACAGCATTAGGAGAAGTATTGAGTTCTTGTTGAAGTGGATTTCCAGAGAAAATGTGTGCATGAAAAAGCTGGAGTTCTTTCAAATTACCCGAACGATAAATTTCAATCAGCTTACTGGTAATTTCAGTAGCTAAATCAAGTTTATCTTCGTTCATCGAAAATTTATCGGGATGGACTTGAAGCATGGCATCTCTGTAAAGGCGTTTTAATTCTTTCTTATCCTCCTTCGAGTTTGATGCAGGCTTATTTTCTTCCGAAATCAGCTTTAACCCTTTGGGTTCTTTGTAATTTTTGCCACGCTTTTTTTGTTCTAAACGTTTCTCCTTTTTTACCTTCTGCATTCTTCTATACAGGTCACTCAGCTCTTGTTCTTCAATAATCAAGTCAATTAGAATAGAACGCAGCTTAGCTTCAAATTGCTCAGTTTCATTTTCAACCAATTTTAACTCATCCTTTAAAACTTCAATTTGGGCTTTAAGATTGAGCTGTTCCTTGGGTTGGCTTGACTTATTTTTTGCTAATTGATTTTCTGACATCTTTGATAGTTGAATCGCTGCAAAGTTGAATAAAATAATCTGTAATACACTTTAAAAAAATCGTACTAATACTGATACAATATTTCTATATTTGGATTTAAAATAAGAATAGAATGAATAGAGAAGATATTATAAATAGAACGGTTGACTTCGTTAAGACAGTTTTGGCTGATGCTGAGGGTGGTCACGATTGGTGGCATATTTATCGAGTTTGGAAATCGGCCAAGCAAATAGCTCAATCTGAAGAGGTGGACTTATTTGTTGTTGAGTTGGGTGCTTTACTTCACGATATTGCTGATTCGAAATTCCATGAGGGAGATGAAACTGTGGGGCCACGTTTAGCTAGAGAATTTTTGCAATCAATTAAAGTGGATGAGGAGACGATAACTCACGTTGAGAATATCATTACCAATATCTCTTTTAAAGGAGGTAATCTAGAGCAGAAATTTAAGTCTGCTGAGCTTGATGTGATACAGGATGCTGATAGACTGGATGCATTAGGAGCGATCGGTATTGCAAGAACCTTTAATTACGGTGGACATAAAAATAGGGAAATCTATAATCCCGAAATCAAGCCTAACTTGAATATGACGAAGGAAGAATACAAAAATTCTGATGCGCCTACTTTGAATCATTTCTATGAAAAACTCCTTCTTTTAAAGGATAGGATAAATACCGAATCGGGAAAGAGAATGGCCGAACAGCGTCATGAATTTATGAATATTTATCTAGAGCAGTTTTATATGGAGTGGGAAGGAGAAATGTAAAAAAAACAACCACTTGACTTAATATAGGAATTCCTGCAATAAGACATTAAGGGTTTATTGCAGGAATTTTAAATTATGAGTTTATTTTTTGAATTTTCTGATGTAATTAATCAATAACCATCGGTCTTCCTCGTCCCTTATTTTCTTTTCATAAGAAGGCATTTCATTTCTTCCAAAAATAGTTTTGTAATAGAGTTCTCCATCGGTCTGAGATAGAATATCTTTCTTCGTGAAATCAGGCATTGGGGTATCTAATGATTTACTTTTTGTTCCATCGCCAATTCCTGTCTTTCCATGACATGATTTACAATGAACCACATAAAGACTTTTACCAACTCTATCTGGGTCTTCAACTCCAGCATAGGTGTTTTTCATTTTCTTGTATTTTGCTGGGACTTCCCAACTTTCACTTGTTGAAATGGGTTTAATAAAAGCCATTAAAAACAAAGTGAATAAGCTAATTAATACGATGACAAAAATTCTTGTATTCATAAGGTTTGTTTTTAAATGATTATTCCTTTTTAATTAGATACATTTCATAGCAGATGTAGCTAATAATCCCCCAGGCGACTAGTAGTAAAGAGTTGACTAAGATGATTAAGCTGATTGGAGCATTTGCCCGTGCAGCCCAAAGCGATCTTTTTTCTTCAGATCTATTGTACAGAACGGGAATGCCCCATTTTACCTTTGTGTATATGGAGGTATCTCTTATGGTTTCAGCATCTTCAATTTTTATAATAAGATTAAGATTACCGATTGAGTCACCTGGAAGGTCAGAAGGAAAGCGAATTTCAACCAAACCCTTTTCGTCAGTGGTATTAAACAGATCGCCTATGGGTAAATTCGTAAACAAACGTTCGACATAAAGCAACACATCCAATTCTTCCACAGTTTTGAGTTCTGTTCCATCGTGTTGAAATACCTGAATGGCGACACGTTTGTCTGACTCATCATCAATAAACCTGAAATGTATTTCAGCAGATTTTTTTTGTGAAGAAGCAGCAAAACTACTCAGTAGAAAAAACAGTAAAATAAGTTTCCTAAGAGAGTCGTAAATTGATACTATGGGTTTAGAATTTTTCATATTTATGTAGATTGTTCTTCGCTGATATTTTCATGATTGATGTACTCTTGAATGGGAATAATGGGGAATAGCTTAAGCAGAACAGTAATGATGAGAAGGACACCTGCAAATGAAGCCAAAGTAATAGCCCACTCTTCCCAAGTTGGATAATAATGCAAATAGGACTCATCCACATCCTGAATGGGTAGGTAGGGATGTTGTAGCGATGGAATAACAATTAAAAATCTTTTGAACCATGCTCCCATAAGAACGAAGAAAGAAACAATCATAACGATAAATGGCTGTCGACCACGTTTAAACAGCATAACCAAAATAGGTAGCATGAGTCCCGCAATTTGAACCAGCCAGTACATTGTGGCGTAATCGCCACTAAACAATTCAGTGATATGTTCCCCTTCAACACCAACCATTTTAAAGGCCGGCCCTAAATATTCATTGATATTAAAATATAAATAGACCAGAGATAACATGACAAGAATTTTACCCATCTTATCAAAGTGATCATTACTTATAAAGTCCTGAAGTTTGAATGAACGACGAACAAAAAACATGGCTATAATAATGACCGCAGCACCCAACATAAAGGCGCCGGAAACAAAATAGGGGCCTAAATTTGTGCTATCCCATCCGGGACGCCATGTGGTTGCAAATAACCAGGATGTAATGGTATGGATGGCAAATGCCACCGGAATCACCATAATTTCGAGTATGGTTGAGGTCTTTTTTAAACGTCTCAATTGTCCAGCTTTATTTTGCCAGTTAAGAGCCAGAATTTTATACATTTTTTTTCTCCAGCTTGAAACATGCTTTAAACGATCACGACAAAGGGCGATATCTGGAAGCATCGGTAGATATAAGAGGAGGATACTAATAATCAGATAAGTCATGATAACCAACACGTCCCATATAATGGGGGATTGTATTCTGCCATAGAAAATGACATTTAAGAAACGATCGGGGCGTCCCATATCAACAATAATAATAATGGCAGCACAGATAATAGACGCAACTGCGATTATTTCAGAGATTCTTGTCAGCGGGTAGGACCATTTCACTTTTGCCAGCTTTAAAATGGAGCTAACCAATGAACCAATTAGACTGACGGCAACAAAAAAGACAAAATTTGAGATGTAAATTCCCCAGGATGTATAGTCTCTCATGGACGTGACAATGAGACCCAATTTGAGTTGCCGGTAATAGGCGAAGCAACCTATAGAAATAATGACTAAAAGGGCAATAATCCATATTTTGAAAGGCGTATTGGATTTTCCAACCGTGCTCAATAGCTTTTCAATCACCTGATCATTGCGGTTTTTTCCGTTTTGCAGTGCGTTAGTATTATCAGTCATATTAGGATTTTGTATCTTTAAAAGGGAATAAACGGTCAACAGGAGGTAAATAGTAGACATTGGGTTCAGTTCCCAACTCCTCCATATATCTGTAACCAGCTTTATCACGAAGTAGTTTACTTAAGCGAACGGTTTCTTCTCCGTTTGTAACGGTATCTTCATTGGCATCACCAAAATACAGAACACCATTAGGGCAAGCTGTAATGCAGTGAGGGAGTTTTTTACTTCGTATCATATCTGGACAGAAATCACATTTTTCTACCGTTCCAATTTTACTTGGTGTACTTGTTTCAGGAGAATAGGTCATATTCATCACGTCCTGACTTTGTTTGGGCTTGCCCCAATTAAATACCCGTGCAGAATAGGGACATGCAGCCATACAAAATCGGCAACCAATACACCTTTCGTTATCTATAAGAACAATATTGTCAGAGCGTTTGAAAGTGGCACCCACTGGGCATACTTTAACACAGGGAGGGTTGTCGCATTGAAAACATTTTTTCGGCATCCAGTAGGGAGCAGATCTGGGATTGTCCTGGATTTCAAGCACCTTTATAAAAGGTCGATCTGGAGTTAAGTTATGGTGGTGTTCGCAGGCTCTGATGCAGGCTCTGGCATTCTTACATTTGGCTAAATCGACCACCATTACAAATTTCCTTCCGGGAATGCCTATTCTCGATTCTTCCACATCTGCATGTTGTGGATGCGGTATGGACATATGGTCTTCATTGACCTCCATAAGTTTTCCATCCGGAGTCATAACTTTAACTTGTTTCCCGTTGGGTTCAGTTGAAGAAGAACATGATATTAATTTGCCACCAAGTATTGAGCCCAGACCAAGAAGTCCGGTGTATTTAATCAAATTTCTTCTTGTAAAACGCTTTGTTTCCTTTCTTTTCATTCTACCAATTTTGTTGAGATTGAAATGATTTAACAAGATTCTGATGTATAGCTTCTTATAAATATACAAAATAATTAGGCAAGTATCTGGGTGTAATTGCCATAATGTCACCTTGGTAATGGCTTGTTAGAATAGTATAATTTGGAATTGTCTGGTTTTTATAATTTATTCTAGTCGATTAATTTATTTATCAAATAGTGAACGAAATGTAGAATGTTCACTATTTTTAGACCTCTCATATTTAACTAGTAGAACTAAGTTTGGTGAATATGGGTGTTAAAATGAACTTATATTTTGATAATTTGAAAGAACAGAGACTTATGAAGAATAAATTAGAAATAAATACTGAAAGGCTGCAAATGCGGAGAATAAACTCAGGTGATGCTGAGGCCCTATATAACTACCGCTCTGATGCCGAAACCAATCAATACCAAGGATGGATTCCAAAAACGATTGATGATGCTCAAAATTTTATTTCTAAGGTTTCAGAGAAGATTGATGAGTATGATACTTGGTATCAATTTGCAATCATCAGAAAAGAGAATGGCGAATTGATAGGTGATGTGGGTATCCATTTTTTTGATGCTGATAATTACCAAGTTGAGATTGGCTGCACCTTGGCTAAAAACCATCATGGCAAAGGACTTGCTAACGAAGCTTTAAATGCGATGATTAATTATCTTTTTAGTGATCTGAATAAGCGACGCATAACATGTTCTATCGATCCTTTAAATTTGGCTTCTATTAAGATGGTTGAAAGAATAGGATTTCGAAAAGAAGCGCATTTCAAGCAGAGCATTTTAATAGATGGTGAGTGGTATGACGATGTGGTATATGCTCTTTTAAGGAGTGAATGGAGTAAATAGTATTTAATCATCTAAACCTTAAAAATCGCTAGCTCGCTTTGAATCATTGTCCTTAAATAGTCGTATTTTTGCAAATCGCTATCATATAATTGTAGGCGATTGAATACTGAACTTTCATATTACAGATAGAAAAGCTATGCTTCCAGATAAAAAAGAACACGCAAAGATAAAATCAAGATTACATCCTCGAAATAAGAATCGTGAACGCTACAATTTCAAAGAATTAATTGAGTCTTGTCCAGAATTAGAATTCTTTGTGATAATGAACAAGTACGATGATCAATCTATCAACTTTGCAGATCCTAAGGCAGTAAAGATGCTAAACAAAGCTTTGTTGATGCATTATTATGGTTTAAGCGATTGGGATATTCCAGAGAACTATTTATGCCCACCAATTCCAGGTAGAGCCGATTACATTCATCATATTGCAGATCTAATTTGTAGCAGTAATTTTGGTGCCATGCCCGAGGGAGAAAAGATTACGTGTTTAGATATAGGTGTTGGAGCGAATTGCATCTATCCAATTATAGGACGAACAGAATATGGCTGGTCTTTCATAGGTACGGATATTGATCCTGTGGCTCTTGCTTCGGCAAACAAAATTATAGAACTGAATCCGGGCTTAAAAGGAGCTGTTGAATGCCGTCTGCAGCCAAGTTCTAAAGATTATTTTTACGGCGTATTTACTCGTGAAGAACGTGTTGATATGACGGTTTGTAACCCACCATTTCATGCTTCAGCTGAAGATGCACTTGTTGCTGCAAAACGTAAGGTGAATAACCTAAGTGATAAGAAAGTTGATGCTGTGAAGTTGAACTTTGGTGGACATAGCAATGAATTGTGGTGCGAAGGTGGCGAAGGTCGTTTTGTAAAAACCATGATTTCGGAAAGTAAAAAGTTTGGAAAGAGTTGTTTCTGGTTTTCTTGTCTAATTTCAAAGCAATCGAATTTGAAGTTGGTGAACAAAATCTTAAAGGATACTGAGGCCGAGAAAGTGGAAATTATTCCTATGGGACAGGGTAATAAAACCAGCCGTATTGTGGCTTGGACCTTCCTGACTGCTGAAGAACAAAAGGAGTGGAGAGACACACATTGGAAGTAAAATTATAGAATAGAAATAACAGGAGAGGTAAAGCAAGAATGTTTTACCTCTCTTTTTGTTTAAAATTGAAATAATATTCTCTTTATAAAATGTAGCACAAGGACTCTTCAATCTTGATGCTTTAGAGCGAAAAGAGAGTGATTAATCATTCGTTTCTCGCACATTAATACATAATGGAACTCATCCATAAAAGTTGGGCATAAAAAAAGCATCAAAGTTTTGCAACTTTAATGCTTCTA
>TARA_R110001583_G_scaffold51161_12_pt1 | contig 21371 bp, 16 predicted proteins | sample TARA_R110001583 | Tara Oceans TARA_R110001583 (sample SAMEA4398432) | marine metagenome | biome: Polar Biome; feature: [MES] marine water layer (ENVO:01000295) within the mesopelagic zone...; material: water (ENVO:00002006), including particulate matter (ENVO:01000060) such... | reverse complement strand
ATTCTTTGGTTCTGCATGGACCAAAACTCCAATAGTTAAAAATACGACATACAAATAAACACCTGGCAACCTATCCAAGATAGACTCCAAGTGTAAATTCAAACTTATTGCTTCCCAATCGGAAGCTTTTTGATAACAATACTATAATTTCAAGTAAGGTTATGGGCCTGTTGCCCGCCTGCTACTTCAGCAAGTTGGAGCATCATACAGGAATGATGTAATATCACAAGCCTTAATTGATATTTTGTTTGAAAAGCAAACAAAAAGATCTTCTGTTAAACTCCCCTGCTTATAGATAGAGAATAGGATCACCTGTGGTATTACAAAACAACAGCAATCATCGCCAACTAATACGCTTAAAAGGCCCTATCATATGGTGCTATAAACAATGCCAGAAAATGATTAAACAGAGTAATGCCCCTTATTTTTGGTTGGGCGATTCACCTACTGAGATCTCTTCTACCTCATATCGGCAAATATTAGGGCAAGAGATCTCACTTCTTATTATCAATGCGCATCAATCATTTGATGCCAACTTGTTTGCGGCCAGTGAAGGTACGTTAATAGGCGGTGGAACTCTTATTTTATTATCACCCACTACTATCGATAATAAAGATAACTTTTATACCTATATAGATGAACAATTTAATAACGCTTCTTTCTTAACCATCGAAATGCAAACTAATAAGCAGCTACCCACATTAGGTTTTAAGCATTTCAATGGACACGTTGATTTACAACTGTCCCAACAAGCGACTGCAATTGAAGCAATTATCAAAACCGTGACTGGTCATCGTCGTCGCCCATTAGTGTTAACCGCAAATCGTGGTAGAGGTAAATCAGCAGCACTGGGTATCGCAGCTAAACAGCTTATTGCACAAGGTTATCAACACATTTTAGTTTGTGCTCCGAATAAAGAATCCACCGTAACCTTATTCCGACATGCGGGAGAGTCAACAAAGATCCGTTTTATTGCTCCGGATATTCTTTATAAAGAAAAACCAGATTGTGATTTGTTAATGATAGATGAAGCTGCAGCTTTACCTGTTTCCATATTAGAAGGACTTAGTAAACATTACTCGCGATTAGTTTTTGCGACGACTTTACACGGTTATGAAGGATCTGGTCGTGGATTTGCTTTACGTTTTCAAAAACGCCTTAAACAAATAGCCCCACAAATGCGCTCTTTGCATCTCGATCAACCTATTCGTTGGGGAATGAATGATCCACTTGAAAAATTTACTTTGCAACATTTGTGTTTAACGGAAAGTCTATCGCCTACACCTGTTTACGATAAATCTGAAAATGTGTCTCTTTTAATGGTCACTGCGAAAACACTGATTGCTGATCAGGCTTTATTAAGGGATATTTTTTCACTTTTAGTAATTGCTCATTATCAAACTAGCCCATCTGACTTAGAACAACTACTCAACGATCCACAACTATCAATATTATTACTAAAACAAAATGAACACTTACTTGCCGTAGCAATCATTAATCATGAAGGTGACATTGATGAGCACATGGCAGAACAAGTCTATCAAGGAAAACGACGTCTTAAAGGTCACCTGATAGCACAATCTCTTATTTTCCATTGTGCGCAAAAACAAGCAGCGACTCATAAATATGCTCGAATCCAACGCATTGCAACACATCCCGCTCTGCAACAGCAGGGTCTCGGTAAGGTTTTTATTGAAAGAATAACTCACTGGGCAAAAGCTCAACAGTGTGATCATTTATGTGCTTCATTTGGTGCAACCGCTGAATTATTAGCCTTTTGGCAAAAAAATCATTTTTCGACACTTCGTATAGGTAGTAAGAAAGATAAAAGTAGTGGCATGCATTCTTTTATGGTTAACCTTGCCTTAACGGAAAAAGGGCAACAATTACATCGCAACGTACAGCATCAATTCCATTTACAACTAATCATGCAAATAACACGTCACTTGCAACAATTAGAGAGTGACTTAATTATGACCCTGTTAAATGAAATATCTCGCAGTCATTATCAGCATTCACTGATCACCAGTTATTGTGATGGCAACCTACCCTATGATTTTGTGGAATTTCATTTAATTGCACTTATTATCAATAGTGACCTCTCTTTACTAGATAAAAAACAACAAACACTTACAATACAAAAAATACTACAGAATAGAAGCTGGGCAGATATTTGTGGCAATAATCAATACACAGGTAAAAAGCAGGCTCAATATGAATTGCGAAACAGCATAATGCTATTAACTGCACCCTCTAAAATAGAAGAATAAAATGCGCCTAGATAAATATATATGTGAATCCACCACCCTCACTCGTAGCCAAGCTAAGAAAGTGATTAGCCAAGGTCGCGTAAAATGTGATGATAAAATAGTGCGTAGCAGTGCTTATAAAACAGCTGAAAACGAAGTTGTTCGTTACGATGGTGATATTATTTCTGTGCGTGGATTACGTTACATCATGCTTAATAAGCCTCAGGACTTTATTTGTTCAAACGTCGATGAACAACTACCTAGTCTTTTTAACCTAATTGAAGCCGATAAAAAAGAACAACTCTTTATAGCTGGTCGCTTGGATGCCGATACAACGGGTTTAGCACTTATTACCGATGATGGTCAATGGTCTCACAAAGTAACTAGTCCACGTAATAAATGTAAAAAACGTTATCGTGTTGGGCTTGACGCGGTGATCACTCCTGAAGCGATTGAGCAATTAAAGCAAGGCGTGCAATTAAATAGCGAACCTCAACCTTGTTTACCTGCAGAAGTAGAAGTCATTTCTGAAACTGAAGTATTACTGACCATAAGTGAAGGTAAATACCATCAAGTGAAACGTATGTTTGCGGCTGTTGGCAACTTAGTGATTGAACTTCATCGAGAACAGATTGGTGAAATAACGTTAGATGCTAATCTTGAGCCTGGTGAGTGGCGTTATCTTACAGAGGCAGAAGTAAAAAGTATTGGCTAAAAGTTTTAGTCAATACCCTTATACAATTAGTAACAAAACCTAAATCTTAAAAGGCATTAACTATAGTAGCTAATGCCTTTTTTCATCTGATTCACAATCAATAATTATAACGAATCATTGCTCGGATATCTTGAGCACTTTCTACATAAGCATAACCCAACCCATCTGGATCACCCGATGCACCAAAGAAACCGTTACTACCCTGATGTTGGTAATCGATGTAGGTATAGCGTAGTTGTAAATAAAATGCGTCGCTGATTAAAGGTACATTATAATAAACTTCATAAGCATTACCACGCGCAGCAATTTTAGATCCTATCAAAGTATCTTCACCATAGGTAAATGAACGCCAATATTTACTACCATGATTATATTCAAGGCCAAAACGATCTTTATCCATAAACCCAGGGAAGGTTGCACCTAGCCAGAAAGAATATCCTATTTCTTTGTCTGTTGACCCTAACATGCCTTGATTACTTCCCATGAAACCGCTGCTATTGTTGTTATCAGGAAGTGTTTGCGACATAGATGTAGAAGCAAATAATACAGTGTCATCTAAGAAATCATTAATAAATTCTCCAATGCCATTAACTTGCATTGAAAAAGTTAAGTTTTGTAGGTCACCTACTTGCGTCATTTTAGTTGGATCATTTAGCGCTTCGCCAGTCGAACTAAAATTCACCGTAGACCAATCTTGGTCTAACATGTTAACTGCATAATAGTATTGCATGCGAATATCGTACTGCCCATCATTATAAGGGGTAAAAATTATGCCTAGCATATCAACGTTATCCAAAGCATCTGCAGAAGCATAATCTGTACTCGTTGATGAAAATCGCCCATAACCTGTTTCACTAACACCACGACCTCCACAAATTTTGGCCGCCATACCGTCAACACCCGTTAAATCCTCTAATTTAACACCTAAACTAAAGCCATCAAACTCAACATTAATAGAGTGCCCTAAGGGTGACTTCGCTTTATCGTACCCTTCTCTGTTATTGGCAATAAAACCATTGGTTGATGGACGACGACCGATACTTCCTGTCCAATCAAGTTCAGAACCAAAGAAATTGTCACCAAGATATAGAAATCCAACTTCTTTTACACGTAACACATTTTCATTGATGTTTTCATTGACAACCCAATCATACTGGCCCATGCCTGAGTCATTAAAATCATTTTCACCGAATGCTTTATTGTATGAAAGTAAGCCGGTGAAAATTAGATTTTCAAAAGGTTGATACCCCATACCAATTTCTAATCGATTAGAAAATAAAGCATCATTTTTAACAGTAGAACCATCTGACATTTTGTATTCAAGACTATCCATTGTTACACGATAATCAGCATTAAATTTGAGGTTAGCTCCTCCCGATTTTATCTGTAATTCTCTTAATTGTTCCTGTAAAAACTCAATATCTTCAGCCATCTCTTCAACATCAACTTGCTCATTAGCAAAGCCTTGTATTGAAAATGCCAACATCACAGATGTTGCCACTGCAGTCAGTTTCATCTTCATAATTTCATCCTTTTTTGAAAAAGTTAAAGGGAACAATTAGTTACAGCTTGCAAGCTCACCACTATCTGCAGCATATTTAATCGCAAACTCTGCAACATCTGGGGCTATTTTTTGGAACTCTTCACTATTTAAAAATTCTTTTGCATTAGGATATTTTTCTGAATAATCTTGAATAAAACGTTTTGCATCTTTTTTAAACATGCGCTTCCATTCAACTTTCAAATGCGCACCAGCAAATTCTTGACCATTTATTTCAAGATAAGGACGCATATATTTAAGGTAATATGTTTGCCCTTTGTCTGCGTCAGCAAAAACATTAAAAGTGAGTATTAAACCTAGTGTTAACATAATTATTTTTTTCATTTTGGATCTCCTTAGTTTATAAAAATCGGTGCTCAACCGTTAAAGCTGAAATTCTATTTTTTGTCATGATCTGTTATCTCTTCTTTCCCTGTGATCATCATTTTGATGTGGCCTGTTATTTTTTCGCCAAAAGTGATCATATAAAGATGAATCACAATAAAACTTAGTAAGGCATAAGCATTAAAAACATGCAGATAAGCGATTAAATCTATATGTCCAATCACACCTGCTGCACGTAAATCGGGGTAAAAATAGAAAATAAAACCGCTCACAACCTGTATAGGGACCAATCCAAATAACACACCGATGTAACTTAAACGTTGTATCGGATTAAACTTATCCTCAGGTGAAATATGATGAGGGTGCTTCTCTCCTTTAAAAACGCCATAAAGGTAATAACGTATTACTGCATTAGAGCCCTTTACCGTTGGAAAATACTGTTGCCATTCACCAGTAGTTAAGATCCAGCTATAAATCAACACCACTAAACCAGTCCAAACAAAGCCAATTACATTGTGCTTTTCAACTGCAGAGCCAAAACCAAAGAGCGTAAATAAACCATGCATCTCAAGCCCCGTCAGTAACAGCATAATAATCATTAATGCTTGTCCCCAATGCCAAAAACGCTCAAATCGTTTAAACATCACTACAAACTTACGCTTTGAGTTACTCATGATTTTCTCCTTGACCTGGTTTTTCTTGACCATGCTTTCTACGACGCAGTGCACTGAAGTAACGTAACGCGCTATGCCCTATCACACCGAATAAACCACCAACAACAGCAAGCAGACCAAATAATTCCACCCAATAATTACTGTCTCTCCCGATTAAATAGAAATCATTTAAACCTTCTAAACGGCTATCTCTTGAGTGGCAAGCGACACAATCCACAGCATCATCAGCAGGTGCTACCATGTGTTTAATTGGCCAGAATCCGTTGGTTTCAATAAAATCGAAGTTTCCTTTGTATTCATCTAATTTATTAATTTCTGCTCCGGCTTTTAACGCCTTTTCCCAATCAAACTCTGTCCACAAAGCCCCTGTACCTTGCTTCCCATATAACTTAATAGGTAATATGCGGTTGTTGTCTGTATCGTAAGGTTGTTTACCACGGTGGACTTTGAACGGCCAAATACGTGCATCGGGATCGTTGTAATCACCTGTTGGCGGATTAATATCAATCGGTGCTTTATTAGGATCAATTACAGTGAGCAAGGTTTTTTGCATGAGCTCACCTTTGTACCAACGATACTCTGGCGTCACATTGCGTCCCCAGGTAAAATCACCTTTCATGCTCATATAGCTATGCGCTTCAACACCATCAAAAATTTTCTCTTCAGTGAAAGGTTTACCATCCTTCATTTTGGTTGCAGTTGACCAGTCCCAGCTTAATTTAGTCAAATAACCACCACGCGCCATCTCAGGAATATGACAAGAAGTACAGGCAACTTTAGTGGTGTGATTATTTATTTCGCGACTTTCATGGGGAGCCGTGCCATGGCAGGATTCACAGGATACGTTTTTACCATCTCGTTCAATACGTCCCATATCTTTTTCGTGGTCAATAAATGCTTTTTTACCGTTATAGCGTCCAGCAATTTCATGACCACTGGTGTTGTGACAGGTTTGACAACTAAAGTTTAATTTTTCAGGGCTCATATGTACATCAAGCGAATGTACAGGGTCCACCAGCGACATATCTGTATCACCGTGTTTAACGCCATTACCCCCACCACCATTTGCATGGCAACTTAAGCAGTTTTCTCGTTTTGGTGCGCCTACGCTTTGTGCTACGGCTTTCAGATCTACCGCAGGTTGTAAAAAATCACCTAACTTTGTATCTTCGTAATAAGGATGCCCAGACATTGCTGCAGACTTTTTATAGGTACCAGTACCATCATGACAAACTAAGCAATCAACATTTTCTTCTTCTTCTAAATCAAAGTCATCGTTTCGCCAGCCATAACCCGTATGACATTGTGTACAACTTTCATTGCCACGTGCAGCAACACAATAATTATTAAAGCCATTTTGGCTCTTACCAACATCCACATTATCAAGTGTTTTACCATCACCGATATCAACACCATCAACTTTAGCAGCCCATTTCCAATGGAAGGTTTGATGGATCTGTTTTGCGGCTTCCGTATGACACTCTAAACAAGCGAGTGTGACATCTGGTGCATAATCAAAGTCTTCGTTTAACTGCTCAAACTGACTGTGATCTGCAGTCATGTTTGCTCGTTTAATATCTTTTTTATCTAAGTTTTCAGGACTCGCATTAATAATGTGAATCCAACTTAATAAAAATATTAATAGCAACGTCTTATATTTCATCGCAAGCTCCATCTAACTAATAAACTATAACCATATAAAAATAGTGGCTATAGGTATTTATAGTTCACAGTGCACTTTAAATCGCGTTGAAAATCTGTATTAGATCAATAAACATTAGAAAAGCATAAATTAGAAAACACTGATTCACATAAAAGAGAATTAGATCACACTACTTTAGCCTTTAATTTATTAGATAAATCTAATTGTTAATTCAAGTCAACATCTCAAGGATGAATTGCTCATACAATACAATGAGCCATAAAAGCTTCAATAAGCATATTGGAGATAAAAGAATGACAAAGTATCGGCAGGAAGTTGGTTACAAAGTTAAAAATTGCAGTTAATTATTTATAAGAATCTTATTAATAAAAATAATGGAGAATCCAATGATTAAGAAATTTATAATTTTAGCCTCGCTTTTATTAGCACCAACCTGGTTAATCGCAGGGGAAGTTGTTGGTAAAATTCAATCTATTTCGCTAAATTCCAAAGTTATTCAATATCTAAATCCAAAGACAAAAGAAGTCACTATCATTAAATTTACAGATACAACTGAATTGATAGACGCTGAATCATTCAAAGACCTAACTGAGGATACCAAGTTCAAAGCAACTATCGATAAAAATAATGTTGCTAGCAAAATAACACGGATTTTAGTAAAACTACCTGAAAATTTAGTAATAGATACGGATACACTTTCTGATCTACTTGACCAAGGAGAACCTGTATTTATTGGTGATGCTCGCCCTCTTGGAATATACAATGTTGGACACATCCCAACATCTAAATCCACCCCAGCGGATCAATTAAAAGCTAATATGCATTGGCTACCAGAAGATAAAAATACATTTATCGTATTTTTCTGCGGAGGAGTGACTTGTCCGCTAAGTCCTGCAGCACAAAAAATTGCGATGGAAGCTGGTTATAAAAACGTAAAAGCTTACGTGGAAGGTTTTCCTGCATGGAAAGACGCTGTTTACCCATCACATGTGAATGCACAGTGGTTGAGTAACAATTTGGATAAGCACCATATTATTTTAGATGTGCGTCAGCAACCCACTGAATCTGTGAAAGGCGCGATAGGATTATCAGCGGAGAAACTGGCAACAATGCATCAACAGATGAACAATGACAAAGTTGCAGTGAGTGAACGTAGTATCTTTAACCTACGCGACAAAAAGGCTCCTATTATTATTGTTGCAGATACTGCCGATTCAGACTCAGCGATAGAAGCCTATGAAATTCTTACTTTTTGGAAGTTTAATAATGCAGCGATTTTAAGAGAAGGTATGAATGGCTGGCTTACAGCGAAACTTCCAACAGATAAAGTTGCTTCTGAGTTAGTTTATGAGAAAAAACTCGCTAAAGGAGCTATCGATGAAGCTTCTTTTGTAAAAGCAGCCAAAGAAGGTTCCGCAATAATTATTGATGTGCGAGATCCGGAAGAAGTAAGCCACGGAAAAATTAAAGGATCAATTAATATTCCGCTTGCTGAACTAGATCAGCACCTCGATAAAATCCCTAAAGATGGCTTAGTAATTCTGCATTGTTTAGGTGGATCACGCGCCTCTCTTGGATATACATTATTAATGAAGAAAGGCTATAACAATGTTAAATACCTTAACGATAGCTTTAGTGAAATTGCTAAAGAAAATGGCATTGAGTTGATGATGTAATTTCAATTGTTAGTAAGAGAGTGAACACTCGTTTAGTTCACTCTCTCTCTCTCCGAAGCTTAATTCATACCACTTTACTTTGAAATATCCAAGACCAATGCCTGGTAAGGTTTTAAGTTTAGCGCACCGAGATTTAGGGACTCCCCTTCATAGTTATTCAATATGACCTGCTTAATCTGCCCTTGGTAATTCCTGCTGAGCGTATTTTTACTAAAATTCGCAATAATCAATAAAGTCTGCTTTTTATACTGACGTTGATAAACATATACTTCTTTATCATTTGCATCGATTAGCTGATATTCACCGTAGGTAATATTGTCACCATATTCAGCTGACTTTCTCAGTGCTATCAGACTTTGGTAATAATAAAAAATAGAATCTTTATCTAACTTTTCTTTTTCTGCATTAACGTCTGCTTGATTGTTATTAAGTGCTAACCAAGGTGTTCCTGTGGTAAATCCAGCATTTTCACTATTATCCCATTGCATCGGTAAACGTGCATGGTCACGTGAAAAGTAATTTAGAAATGCCATCGCTTGTTCTGCTGTTCGTCCGCTGTCTAATATTTTTTGATAATGGAATTTAGCCATCAAATCATTAAATTCACTAATATCGCTAAAGACTTTATTGGTCATCCCAATTTCTTCACCTTGATACACATAAGGCGTGCCACTCATCATATGCGTCACTGTACCTAGCATTTTAGCGCTAATGGTTCGATATTGTTTACTATCACAACCGTAACGAGAAACAGGTCGAGGCTGATCATGGTTGCTCCAATATAAGCTGTTCCAACCTTTTTGATATAGGTCTTTCTGCCAACGACTCATGATTTCTTTATATTCAACTAAATTAAAAGGCTTCCTAACGGCATTATGCTCCTCTCTATCAATACTAATATGCTCAAAGTGGAAAATCATATCCACTTCATGACGTTTAGGGTTTGAATAATATTGACCATCTAAAGTAGTTGTAAAAGGCGTTTCTGCCACTGTCATGACATCATAATGTGATAACACCTTTTCATTAATTTCTCTTAGATATTGATGGCATAATAGATTGTTTGCCCAATGTTCCCATCCTGCGACACCTTGATCAAAAATAGTCGCATCAGGAAAGTCTGAAGGTTTACCAATCATGTTAATCACATCCATGCGAAACCCGCCAATCCCCTTTTTTAACCAGAAATGTAAAACATCGTGAATCGCTGTACGAACTTCCGGATTGGCCCAGTTTAAATCGGGCTGTTTTTTACTAAAAAGATGCAGGTAATATTGCTGACTTTGTTTATCAAACTGCCAAGCTTTAGGTGTGAAAAAAGATTCCCAGTTGTTTGGTTCACTGCCATCATTTTTAGGATCTTTCCAGATATACCAATCTCGCTTAGGATTATCTAAGCTACTTTTTGATTCAATAAACCAAGGGTGCTCATCTGAAGTATGGTTAACCACTAAATCCATTAAAATTCTAATATCGCGTTTTTTGGCTTCGACAATCAATGTTTCCATATCCTGCATGGTGCCGTATTCACTGGCAATCTGATAATAGTCAGAAATATCATAACCATTATCATCCATGGGAGATTGGTTGACAGGGCTTAACCAGATAATATTCGCCCCTAATGACTTAATATGATCCAATTTTTCGATGATGCCCGGGATATCACCAACACCATCAGCATTACTATCATTGAAACTACGAGGATATATTTGATAAACCACACCGTCATGCCACCATCTTTTTTCCAATATACCTTCCATATTAATATCCTTTATCATTTTCAAAAATCAGATCAATCATTGACACCACCAACTTACATATCAGGCACTCACATTAATAATTAGCTCTGTATTTAGCATTATCGACTGTTGAGGTTTAATCCCTAAGCAGACTTGGGCGGCCAATGTGCCTTTTTCTTTAATAGGTTGTGCAATGGTAGTGATCCCCTTTTCCAAGGCACTGCTAATTCCGTCAAAACCCACAATTTGTAGGTCATTAGGAATATTGATTTGTAATTCTGTAGCGACCTCTAATGCCGCAATCGCTATTTTGTCACTCATACAAAGTAATAAATTAACCGGCTCTGCACCGCTGATAATCCCCCTAATAATCGTTTTAATAATACGCTCTTCATATTGCTCTATTTGCCAAATCGCCTGTTCTTTTAAATCAATATTAACTTCTTGTAATGCTTGTTTATAACCTTCTAAGCGGCAACGACTGATCGATTCTAATGGATTAAAAAGTTTATTATTGTCGATCGAGGTGGAATGACTATCACGCATGAGGTGTAAACCTAAAACCACTGGATTTATTTTGGGTGACAATGTGCGTTCAATAGCATGTTTAGTTATACGATACGCAGCTTCATGATTATTAATATTAATGGCAGGATAATTTTTATAAGCAAAGTCCACCGTCACAATCGGCTTACTCTGTTTTTCTAACCGCACCAAGATACTATTATCTTTTGGCTGTCCATAAACAATAAAACCGTCCGCTAAGGTGTCTATCTGGTTAACCAAATAATTTTGTGGATCCGACGCGAGTAAAAGCATATTGACATGTTGCTCATCAAATACGCCTGCAATCGCACTTAAAAATTGGTTAGCAACCGGATTCATTAATGATTGTGATAAATCATCTGACAAAATGATGCCATACACACCCGTTTTACCTGTGCGTAAACTTCTGGCGGCCATGCTTGGGCCTAGGTAACCAATCTCTTCACAATATTCTAAAATCGAGGCTCTTAACATAGCTGAGAGTTGGTCAGGTTTATTAAAGGCATTAGAGATAGTCGCCGTTGAAACCCCCAGTTGCAAAGCAATATTTTTTAATGTTGGCTTGGGATTATTTGTCATAAGCATCCTTTTTCCTTCATTCTAAAACGTTTTAGTAAAACTTACTTCTTATGTATTTATTGTTTTATAAGCAAAGTGATTGGCATCACCAAATTAGTGTAAATATTGTGCCAAAAATGAACATAACGCGCACTTTTTGAACGAAATGACCGAATTCTAAAAAAACCTGGTTATTATCCTTTCAACCGAAGATGTAACTTAAATGATTTAGTTACTTTGGAACAGTGCTCTTTTTTATTCACCTCGGAGTTAAATGAAGATGAAAAATACGATACTCAACAGTGCTATTGCACTGGCTATTCTTACTTCATCAACAGCCTTTGCTGCTGATTTAAAATTTCAACCAGGTAAAGACAGCAAGTTTAACTGGACAAGTTTTGAACAATTTAAAAAGGAAATAGATCTTAAAGGTCAAGTATTAACCATTAAAGGTCCGTGGTTAGGCGCTGATAAAAAGTTAATTGAAAGCGTAATTGCCTATTTTGAAGATGCTACCGGTGCGACGGTTGAATATGCGGGTTCAGATTCCTTTGAACAACAAATCGTTATTGATGTGCAAGCTGGTAGTGCGCCTAATATTGCCATATTCCCGCAACCAGGGTTAGCGTCAGATTTAGCATCAAAAGGTTTCTTATCACCACTTAGTGCAGAAACAGGAACCTGGGTAAAAGACAATTACGCTGCCGGTTCTTCATGGGTAGACTTAGGTACATTTGCTGATAAAGCTGGTAAAGAGCAGTTATTTGGATTCTTTTATAAAGCAGATTTGAAATCACTTGTTTGGTACATTCCTGAAAATTTTGAAGACTCTGACTATGAAGTACCAAACAGCATGGAAGCGTTAAAAGATTTAACTAAACAGATAGTTGCCGACGGCGGAACACCCTGGTGTATCGGTTTGGGTAGTGGTGCAGCAACGGGTTGGCCAGCAACCGATTGGGTTGAAGATATGATGCTCAGAACACAATCCCCTACTGACTATGACCGCTGGGTTAGTAATGATCTAAAATTTAACGATCCAAAAGTCATTGCTGCGATTGAAGAATTTGGTTGGTTTGCAGGTACCGACGCATTTGTTGATGGAGGCGCTCGTGCTGTTGCGACTTCTGATTTCCGTGATAGTCCAAAAGGGTTATTTAGCTCACCTGCGAAATGTTATATGCATCGTCAAGCATCATTTATCCCAAGCTTCTTCCCTGAAGGAACGAAACTCGGAGCAGATGCAGACTTTTTCTACTTCCCTGCTTATGAATCAAAAGACCTAGGTAAACCTGTATTAGGTGCCGGTACTATGTTTGGTATCACTGATGATTCAAAAGCGGCACAAGCCTTTATTCGCTTCTTACAAACGCCAATTGCACATGAAGTATGGATGGCACAATCAGGTTTCTTAACCCCTTATAAAGGTGTGAATGTGGATACTTATGCTAACGACACACTAAAAAAACAAGGTCGAATCTTACTCGATGCAACCACCTTCCGTTTCGATGGCTCAGACTTAATGCCAGGTAAAATTGGTGCAGGTGCTTTTTGGACAGGTATGGTTGATTATACAGGTGGGAAATCAGCAAAAGAAGTGGGTGATGATATCCAAAACACATGGGATGCACTTAAATAACCCCAGTCTTATTTAACTCAATTTAGGTTAACTTTACTTGGGTTATAGCAATTGAATTAATAAAGTGATCAGATATTGCGCAGCAAGGATGATCACCTTTTTAGTTCGTTTGGTATTAACTATTTTGGGATTAAATAGTCACCGCAATAGGCATGCTTGATATGCGCTTATTTTCTTTCTTGATGCTTGTTTGAGGGCAACGACATGGAACAACTATATTACTCCTTAATGATGATGTTATTAGGCGTATTAGGTTGCGTTTTTTATTTTGTGGGAAGCAACTGGTTGCTAATTATGTTATTCCCAATAAAAAATGTTTCTAACCATAAAATGGCCAACAATATTCGTATTGCGGCTTCCATACGTCCATGGTTATTTTTAGGGCCCGCTTTATTTTTCTTAGGGTTATATCTTGTTTACCCTGTTTTTGATTCCTTAATGTTGTCATTTCATGACCGTAACGGTGAACAGTTTGTTGGATTAGCAAATTATCAATGGCTATTTCAAGATAATGAATTTCTTGAATCGTTAACAAATAATCTTCTATGGTTATTAATCGTCCCCGCTGCCTCCACTTTTTTAGGCTTAATCATTGCGGCCTTAACCGATCAAATTCGATGGGGAAATATTGCTAAAAGCCTTATTTTTATGCCCATGGCGATTTCATTTATTGGCGCCTCTATTATTTGGAAATTTGTTTATGACTACCGCGCTGAAGGCTCTGATCAAATAGGATTATTAAATGCCGTAGTGGAATATTTTGGTGGTACACCACAAGCGTGGGTCACCATCCCATTTTGGAACGATATTTTACTGATGGTGATTTTAATTTGGATTCAAACCGGTTTCGCAATGGTCATTTTATCTGCGGCACTGCGTGGTATTCCAGAAGAAACCGTTGAAGCAGCTGTATTAGATGGTGCCAGTGGCGTACAAATATTCTTTAAAATCTTGATCCCACAAATTTGGGGATCCATTGCCGTTGTTTGGACCACGATTACAATCTTAGTACTTAAAGTCTTTGATATCGTATTAGCAATGACTAACGGGCAATGGAGCACACAAGTGCTTGCTAACATGATGTTTGATTGGATGTTTAGAGGCGGTGGTGACTTTGGTCGTGGAGCCGCGATTGCGGTGATCATTATGGTTGCTGTTATTCCCGTGATGGTCTGGAATGTTAGACAAGCAAACGCACAAATGGAAGGACGTTAATCATGGCGAATAATCAAACTAAAAATAGTTCGCTATCCTCTCGCCTTCTATTTAGCCTTAACCACTTACGACGTTCGCCGTTAATGTTATTAGTGCACCTATCAGTTTTGTTATTGGTCATTCTTTGGACCTTACCAACGGCAGGTTTATTAATTTCTTCCTTTCGCGATAAAGACCAACTTGCTGTGAGTGGATGGTGGACATCACTTTCTTCATCGGAACAAAACCTAATCGGTAGAACTAAAGGACCTGATCACCAATCACTAATTGATGGTAAATATGTTTTATCTGGTAAAATTGAAGAACTCAGTGAAGGTGATGCTGTTTTAAGGTTCGGTTGGCTATCAACAGAGCCTGAAGCATACCAAGTAAATACATTAGCTGAGATGAAAGCCGGGGGGTCATTGACCGTCAGCGAAGATGGCCAATATACCATGACATCAATAAAACCCTTTACCGGTAGCCGTGGTAAACGAATATTTTATACCGCACTCTCCTCCCCTAAGTTTTCCCTCAATAACTATAAAGAAGTCTTAAATTCGGAAGGCATTGGGCAATCCTTTATTAATTCATTAACAGTAACCATCCCTGCGACGATTATACCGATATTAATAGCAGCCTTTGCTGCTTACGCCCTTTCTTGGATGCGTTTACCGGGTCGTGGTGTATTAATTGCTGTAGTGGTGGGTTTATTAGTGGTGCCATTACAAATGTCATTAATTCCCTTACTACAAATGTACAATTCGATTGGTACATTTTTTGGAGTACCTTCTAAAACTTATCTTGGCGTTTGGTTGGCGCATACTGGATTTGGTTTACCGCTGGCGATTTATTTATTACGTAATTATATTTCCAGTTTACCTAAAGAGATCATCGAATCAGCACGTGTTGATGGCGCAAATGATTTTGAAATCTTCGTTCGTATTGTCTTACCTTTGTCATTCCCCGCACTCGCCTCTTTTGCAATTTTTCAATTCCTTTGGGTCTGGAATGATTTATTAGTGGCAACGGTTTTCTTAGGTAATGGGGAAAATGAATTGGTATTAACAGGACGATTAAGAGAGTTACTTGGTTCAAGAGGTGGTAACTGGGAAATTTTAACTGCCTCTGCCTTTGTGTCTATTGCCGTACCATTAACCGTTTTCTGGACACTGCAACGCTATTTAGTACGTGGATTACTTTCAGGTTCGGTTAAATAATTTTTTCCAAGTTTAGATAACATATTTAAGGAAATGAGATGACTCATTCGATAGGTTTATCATTAAAAAACATTAAAAAATCCTACGGTAAAACCGAAGTTTTACATGGTATCGATTTAGACATTAATCTCGGCGAGTTTGTTGTTTTTGTCGGCCCTTCAGGCTGTGGGAAATCCACACTATTACGCATGATTGCAGGGCTTGAAGATATCACCAGTGGCGACCTTTGCATTGAGGGCGCTAATGTGAATAATATTCCCTCTGCAATGCGTGGTATTGCGATGGTATTTCAGACCTACGCTTTATATCCACATATGACGGTTTATGACAATATGGCCTTTGCTATGCGCATCGCTAAAGAAGATAAAAAAACCATCGATGAGCGAGTGACCAGTGCCGCTGATATGTTGCAATTAACTGAATACTTACAACGTTTACCCAAAGCGCTTTCTGGCGGGCAACGACAACGTGTTGCGATTGGTCGTGCAATTGTACGTAACCCAAAAGTGTTTTTATTTGATGAACCGCTGTCAAATCTCGATGCCTCTTTGCGTGTTAAAACCCGTATTGAAATTGCTAATTTAAAAGAAACGATGAAAGAAACCACCATGATCTATGTGACACATGATCAGGTTGAAGCAATGACATTGGCGGATCGCATCGTGGTACTATCAGCGGGAAAAATTGAACAAGTCGGCACACCGCTTGAGCTATATTCTAAACCCGCCAATCTTTTTGTCGCGCAATTTATTGGCTCCCCGGCAATGAATGTCTTTGATGTTGAATTAGTGAGCACTGGGGAAACAACTGATATTAAAACCCCAAATGGCCATCAATTTACGATTCCCATCAAAAGTTCAGCAGACCTTAAAGGCCAAGGATTAACAGTAGGGGTGCGACCAGAAGACTTTTGTTTGGCTGATGAAGCCAATTGTATGTTATCAGGGGAGATTATCTTTATTGAGTCATTAGGAGAAGTCACCTTATTACATCTTAACTGCACCGATTCGGCAGAGCCTTTAGTGGTAAAATTACCGGGCATTATTAACAAAAATAAAGGTGAAATGATTTTCCTGAAAACCGATGAGCAGAAAACACATTTATTTAATCAACAAGGTATTTCATTGCTTTATTCATGACAGATTTTTTTGTTTACCAATTATTATCGCAGTGTTGAGATAAATTGATCAATCAATTCAAAAGTCTCAATACTTCCCTCGTCTCTCACAATCACATGGTGTTCACAGGAAATATATTCTAGCCTCTTATGTTCAGAGAAAACATTGTCAATAATGATTTGTGCTGAATCGGGATCAACAACGGGATCATTCTCCGCCTGGATAACAAGCAAAGGCGCGTTGACTAAATTTAGTGTCTCACGACAACTCTCTTGTAACTCAAGTAAACAAGTTAAACCTTCTATATAAATTTTATCGTAATTGGTTTGTTCATATTGCGCGTCATTTTTAATATAAGGCAAACTACCCGCTTCTACCGAAAGACCTTTTAAAAGGTGATTCCATTTATTAAGAAGAGGCGATAACTGAGATGACTTTTGCTGTAAAACTAGAGCAGGGTTAATAGCAACAATAGCAGCCAAGTGCGCTAATTCAGTTGCACTTTGTAATAACACTAATAACGCCCCAGCTGAAAAACCCATCATAATCACTTTTGAATGAGAATGAGACAACACAGCATAACCACGTTGTACAGACTCAATCCAACATTGTAAGCTGGCATTTTGCAATTCTGAAGCATGTGTACCGTGACCAGCTAAGCGCACCAAATACACACTATGTCCTTGTTGATTAAGATGTACAGAGAGTTGTGATAACTCTCCCGGTGAAGCAGCAAAACCATGCACCAGCAGGATAGCGGCTTTATTTTTATCACCAGCAATGAATTGTGGTCTACCTACTTCTCGACTTTTACTCTCTAATTTTCTATAGGAGCGCATACGCTCATTTTCATAAATCGATAAATCCCTTTCAATCACTGCTTCTGATACTTGTGATAATAATTTTTTAGCGGAGCAATAGACCAAATTCTTGATAATTTTGACCGCCCACTTCATGACCTCAAATTCATTTGCTAACACACTGGTCGTATTATCAAGGCGCATACGATGAAAAGGATGTGGCATTTTAATATGTGCTTGGTCAACGAATAAATGACCATTTTTTACCAAGACAATATGCTCTTGAGTCGCTAATTTCATAATACTTGCATAGGCAACATCATGCCCTTCTGCAACTAAATTAATAATACTACCTCTCATGCTACGATGAACACGCCGATGATTTTTTTTCTTAATCTGTAAACAAGCCAAATAAATAACCTGTTTAAATTGTTTTTCAGGTATCCCTTGAGTAGGCACAAAACGTAATGCCGTCACGACAATATGATCCATATTAATAGAGAGCCGAGAATAAATGCGGCACATAAACTTTTTCGTTAAACGACGGCGCATCAGTTTCATCATCCAATCCATTTTTTTCGATGCCGAAACAAAAGGCAGGAAATAAGAAAATAGGCGACGATAAGGACGCGTAAAATGTCGAATATCAATAGGATCACCAAAAGAGATAGAAATATCACTCTCTTTCAATAACAGTTTTCCTTCCACTAATAGTTCTTCTTCTAATTTTGGAGAGAGATCTTTAACCCAAAGTTGTACTGCGGTAGATAATAAATTTTTTCCAGGTCGAAGCGGATAATAAGTGATATTAACGGGCACAATACATAAGTCTAATGGCGCCAAGTCTGCAGGGCCAAATAAATGATAAGTATCCTGATAATAATTAATCAGTGTTTCATTATTGTCAGCAATGGCCCGTTTGTATTGCTCTTTCATCAAAAAGGTTTTTAAGGCCAATACAGAAGCGCCGGTATGAGGCGGGATAATTTTATCCTCTAGATGTAACTGCAACTGCCCATCATGCATAACCTTCTTATTTTTAATCATTGAGCCTTCAGGAAAAATAACCCAATTATAAGAGCCTTTCATTAACTCAGAAATCATCTTTTCATTACGTCCAGGCATATTCAAAGGGTATGCGCCAACCGACTGTAGATAATCCCCAAACTTACCTTTGAAAAGATTACTGTCCGCTAAAGAGTGAGCCATCTGATCATTATGTTTATACAAGATGTGTAACAGTAAGCCGGTTTCAAAACGGGTGAAATGGTTTACCACAAACAAGGTAGGATTTTCACGTAGCATTTCTTGCCCTTCAACGGAAACCGCAGAACGACTTAATTTTTTAATTGCGCTGACAATCAGCCCAGCAAAACGAAATGAGCGGTTGGCTTTGGCTAAGGTCTCCTTTTTTTGCATATTTCCACCTCATTAATTTATGCCCGTTAGCAATCGAAATTCAAAAAATCAACAGGCCTAACGATAAGTATAGGAATTTAAAATTTATATGCTGAATGATTAGTTTAAAATTGATAGGTCAGGCTAAATGTCATACTTAATCTATCGCTAGAAAAAGACAGTTATGATCAATAAGGTTAAGATTTAAATCCTATTACCCTGTAGAATGCCCTGCTTAAAATATTAAAAAGAGACTACTATGCCCATCACTAATAACGCTGACTTTGACCAATTCTTACTCACCTGTCATGACGCTTTCAATGAACAACAATTACAGCGATTAGTGCTTTCAAAATACAAAGGTGATGAAACTGATTTAAACCGTATTACTATTCGTCCGGTAGTATTAAAGGATCAGGTCTTACTGTCTTTTTTATACGAATATAAAACCAATCACATCACCAAAAATTTAACCATTGAAGACGCATTGATATTTTGGAAATCTGAGATTGGTACTCACTTTTTTAATGCCCATCTATTAAGCAACGAATGGGAAGTGCAATTAAGTGTGAGTAAAAAAGGCAAAGTGCTAATGAAAAAATACCCTAATAAAAACAAAGTACAGGTAAACAAAGAAGTTGCCTCACATGATCGCGCTAAAAATCGTTTTGTAGAACAAGATCGTCCTTACCTTCGAGAGCTCGGCGTTACTGATGCACGGGGGAATATTATTCCAGCCATGTCGCGCAAGTGGAAACAAATCAATAAATTTATCGAAGTCTTATCACGCGCAATTGAAAGCACCGGCCTAGCAAAACATCAGAAAGTACATATTGCCGATTTTGGTTCTGGAAAAGCTTATTTAACCTTTGCGGTACATGATTATTTTGTTGACCAATTACAGGTCAAAACAGAAGTGACAGGTGTAGAGCTTCGCCAAAACTTAGTGGATTTATGTAATAACACAGCACAAAAACTCACATTAGAAGGGATTAAATTTGAACAGGGTGATGTGCAACATTTTAAAGCACAGGGTATCAACATCATGATCGCATTACATGCCTGTGATATTGCCACCGATTACGCGATTCATATGGGGATTCGTACTGGGGCAGAAATAATTATGTGTTCGCCTTGCTGCCATAAACAGATACGACCACAAATGAAAAGTCCAGAAATGCTAGCCCCATTATTACAGCACGGTATTCATATGGGACAAGAAGCTGAAATGGTAACCGATGGATTACGCGCATTGCTATTAGAAGCCAATGGCTATGATACCCAAGTCTTTGAGTTTATTTCACTAGAGCATACTAGCAAAAACAAAATGATATTAGCTCAAAAACGTAAACAGCCTCGTGATAACGCTGCCATTCTTGCTCAAATACAATCCATTAAAGATTTTTATGGCATCAAAGAGCAATGTTTAGAAAGCTTATTAATGGGCTCATAGGATTTATGGATGAACAACGTAAAAAAGAAGAGCCAACACTGGTTTGCACTTGTAACGATCTCTATACAGATGATATTGAAGATGCCATCGTAGCAGGCATTGTTGAATATATTGAAATAATGCAATATAACGACACCCTGCCACGATGTGGTGAATGTGATTGCCATGTACAAAAGATCGTTGAAGCCAAAACCACTTAGGGCTATTTGTTATTGCGGTCTTTGCAGTGAAAAAGACTCACTAAGACCTGCATATTCACCGCCACCTAAACGAGCTAAAGGAGCAACCTGATTAGCATTAATGGTGATTCTATTTTTTTCATTTTTAGTGGCAATTGCATCACTCAGATAAAGCTGTTTTACTTCCACAAAAATAAGCGTTTGCGCAGCATCTCCTAATTCTTTTATTTCATATAATTCACAACCGAAGGCAATATCACATTCAGCAAGCCGTGGTAATGAAAAGCGTTCAAAGGGGACTGTTGTGAGATTAGTATTGTCTAATTCAGATTCACCATGTGCTAATGTGGCTGCCGTTTGTGTCACCAACTCAGCTTGATTGACAGAGGCAATATGAATCACCATTTTTTTGTTTTTAATGATATTAGCTAAAGTATCTTTGTCCTCACCATTTGGCTTTTTACCCACTGATAACATTAATAACGCAGGCTGACTTGAAACCGCGGTAAAATATGAAAATGGTGCGAGATTAAAACTGTTATTACCAGAGTCAGTTAGTGCCCAAGCGATAGGTCTAGGGATAATAGATTGAGTCATCAAATGGTAACGTTCTGTTGCACTGAATTCAGAAAAATCAATTTGCATTAAGTTGCTCCTTGCTATTC
>TARA_R110001583_G_scaffold38125_2_pt1 | contig 21372 bp, 16 predicted proteins | sample TARA_R110001583 | Tara Oceans TARA_R110001583 (sample SAMEA4398432) | marine metagenome | biome: Polar Biome; feature: [MES] marine water layer (ENVO:01000295) within the mesopelagic zone...; material: water (ENVO:00002006), including particulate matter (ENVO:01000060) such as...... | reverse complement strand
TTTAGAAGGCGAAAACGCTGTTCTTAAAAACCGTGAAATCATGGGGGCTACTAACCCAGCTGAAGCATTAGCAGGTACTATCCGTGCTGATCTTGCTGAAAGTATTGACGAAAATGCAGCTCACGGTAGTGATGCATTAGAATCTGCTGCACGTGAAATCGCTTACTTCTTCTCAGATGAAGAAATTTGTAGCCGTACACGCTAATTTGTAGAGCGCAATTTATTCATAGAAAAGAATTTATTGCGCTACAAGGCTAGAATAAATTATAGCCTGCAAAAAAAAGGATTTTACTGAATTTTTAGTAAAATCCTTTTTCTATTTTATGCTTATACCAATTGAAGTGCTGAATGATAAATGAGCAATTCATTGCTTCAATTTGTATTAAGCATAAAATTGCGATATTCGCCTGAAAAGCGTACAATTCGCGACCTGTATTAGTATTATTTATTTTCCCCTATCAGTTTTGAGAGTTTGTTGTATGAGCGACCCAATCGTCACAGAAAATGTCATAGAAGTTGCTAAACAAAGCAGCAAAATCAATCTATTAAATTTTGATCATCAAGGATTGCGAGAGTATTTTGATTCTATTGGTGAAAAGCCTTTTAGAGCGGATCAAATTATGAAATGGATCTATCACTTTGGTTACAGTGATTTTGAGCAAATGACTAATATAAATAGAAAACTGAGGGAAAAATTACAACGTAACTGCGAAATTAAAGCCCCCGAGATTTCTGAAAAACAAGTGTCGACAGATGGCACTATCAAATATGCCTTGGTATTAGAGGGCGGTCAAGAAATTGAAACTGTCTGGATCCCTGAAAACGATCGCGCTACTTTATGTGTCTCATCACAGGTAGGTTGTGCGCTTGAATGTACTTTTTGTGCTACGGCTCAACAAGGCTTTAATCGTAATTTATCGATGTCAGAAATTATTGGTCAAGTATGGCGAGTGGCTAATGACATTGGTGCTACGCGTATTACTGGCAAAAGACCCATTACCAATATCGTTATGATGGGTATGGGTGAACCGCTTCTGAATATGAAAAACTTAATTCCAGCCCTTGATACCATGTTAAATGATCTAGGCTATGGTTTATCAAAGCGCCGAGTTACGGTAAGTACTTCGGGTGTTGTTCCTGCACTTGATATGCTCAAAGCAAAAATTGATTGTGCTTTGGCTATTTCTATTCATGCACCAGATAATGCGTTGCGTGATGTATTGGTACCCATTAATAAAAAATATCCATTAGAAGAGTTTATTACCGCGGCGGGACGTTACATTGAAGGCTCTAAAGCCAACAAGCAAGCGACAATCGAATATGTGATGTTAGATCATGTCAATGATTCAACCGATCAAGCCCATGCGTTAGCACATGTATTAAAAGACTTACCCAGTAAAATTAATTTGATCCCTTTTAACCCTTATCCTGGTTCTTCTTACAAACGACCAAGTAACTCTCGTATTGATCGCTTTGATAAAGTATTACAAAGCTATGGTTTAACGGTTATTACACGTAGACCACGTGGCGAAGATATTGATGCCGCATGTGGTCAGTTAGCAGGTGATGTTTTTGATCGTACTAAACGTACTCAACTACAAAATGCGCAAACAGTAATTAAACAAGTAAAAGCTGATGAAATTTCGGTAAAGATAGTCTGATCACGTTATTATCTTAACAATTCAGTATAAGAATGTTTAACCATGGTTTGTACATTAGGAATAAACTTTTGACTAAAAAAAGAATTTCATCATTCATTGTTGCACTATTATCGGTTGCCTTGTCAGCCTGTGTTACCCAAGAATTTGAAAATGATGAAACGCCTGTGGTGAAAACCCAAGCCAATAGAGATGATATGGCGGCAACGCGTATTTCACTTGGTTTAGGTTATTTGAGAATGGGCAATATGTCTCAAGCCAAGCAAAATTTAGAAAAGGCGAAAAAATTCTCTCCCGAAATGGTGCAGGTATACACAGCCTTTGCTCACTATTATGAAACGGTTGGTGAAAATAAATTAGCAATAGCTTCATTTGAGGAAGCACTGTCGCTTAAAAGTGATGATGCCGATACCTTAAATAATTATGGTGTGTTTTTGTGTCGTCAAGATCAAACTGAGGCGGCAGAAAAACAGTTTTTAAACGCTATTGCGGTACCTAGTTATATCTTGGTCGCTAAAAGCTATGAAAATTTATCGTCGTGTTTTTTACAAAAAGATAACTTTAACAAAGCAGAAGTGTATTTGCATAAAGCGGTTATGCACAGCCCAGGTAATTCATCTACATTACTGCAAATGGTACGTCTACAATACGCTATGGGGGAATATACCCAGGCTAAATCATATGAACAACGCTTTGAAAAAGTGACCCGACATTTTTCTCCGCAATCTTTAGCCTTAGCCTATAAAATTTATTTTAAATTAGGGCAACGCCGTACCGCTAAAAACTATGGCACCATGTTGGTAAAAATGTATCCCCAATCATGGGAAGCACAGCAATATTTGTTGAATGAACTGGAATCAATCGAAGCGGATAGCTTAGCTAAAAGGTATAAATTAACTCAAGTAAGTGAAGCGGACACTAAAGCAAAAAAGCGCGTGGTGAAACTATCACCTAAAAAAGCGTTCTCAAGTAACACAGCGAATAGTCCTAGTTTAGACGAATCGTCAGTAGCAAAGCCAAAAGTGCTTCAAGCAACCAGGGTAACTGCATTACCGACAACAAAAAGTACAACAACAGTCACCACAAATACTGCCGTAGCGTTGTCATCAATACCTGCAGCGAGTTCTTCAGCAATCAATGCTGCTTTGACCATGGCAAGTATTGAAACTGTTACCCCAACGTCTAACCCTAATGCTCAAGATAAACGGGTTGTGGTGCTAGTCGCTCCTAAAACGGCAGGCGATAATATAAAAAATACACTCATAGCTGAGAATAAAGCCAATGCCGGCGTGGTCGCGTTAGTTGAAAAAGACATACCGTTAGAGGATAGAGAAATATTTCAAATAGCTAAAAAAGCGGTTCTTATTACAGAAGATGCACCTAAAGTAGAAGAGCCATTAACGATTGATTCGACACAAAGCCAATCAAGTGCTGGGGTTAGCAATCAACCGCCAGAAATTCATGTAGTGATTATAGGTGACACTTTGTTTGGTATTTCGATAAAATATAATATTAAGATTAGCGCACTACGCCGCTGGAATAATCTTGTCGGTAATAAAAAAATTCGTATTAATGATAAATTACGCTTAATAGCTCCCGAGACGGTAAATAAATAAATGAAAGAAGAAGTTTTAGCTGTCGACAGTACTAAGCCAATTGATGAACTTTGTGAAGATATAGAAGTCGTTGGTCCTGGCTTAATGCTGAGTGAAGCAAGAATAAAATTATCACTAACTGTAGAAGAAGTTAGTAAGAGATTAAATTTTAGAACCAACTTAGTCGATGAAATAGAACAAGATATTTTTGATCCCTTGTTACCGGCAACGTTTAATCGTGGCTATTTACGCAATTATGCTAAATTAGTCGCTGTTGATATTGACGAAGTACTTAGCGCATATGACATGCTTGGTGTTGCTGAAGTACAGCGCAGCGAAATGCAAAGTTTCTCTAATTTAGCAGAAAAGAAAGTTGAGCATAGCCGTTTAATGTGGATTAGTTATTTAATTGTGGCTCTTTTGGTTGGCTTGATGGTGTTATGGTGGTTTCAAGAGCCAAAATTATCAGTGAATTTATTTGAACAATTAAATCAAGAACAACAAAGCAGTAATAATGTCAGTAACCTAGTGAATGAAAAGGTTGTTCAAAAGGTTGTTGCAGGAAGTACATTACCCAAAGCAGATGCAATTGAATCGGATGAAATGCTCACAGCTGCTGTGAGCGGAGAAAAAGAAGCTGAACTAGCCGATGTTGAAGCCGCGATTGCTGAAAAAAACGTAGAGACTTTAGCTGAAAGTCAGTTAGAATCTAAAGTGAGCGCCGAAGCTAGAGCTGAAATTGAGCTAGTACCTGATATCAGCACCGTGGTGTTTACCTTTTCTGGTGATTGTTGGGTTAATATTTATGATGCTACAGGCGAGCGGATTGCATGGGGCGTTAAAAAACTAGGTTACGTTATGACCATTACCGGTAAAGCACCGTTAAAAGTCACGTTAGGTAAACCGGAATTAGCAGCGATTGCTTTTAATGGCAAGCAAGTTGATATGTCGTCTTTTAATGTGGGTAATATTGCGAAGTTTACGTTGCCGTTAAGTTCGCAATAGTTATTTTATTTAGAGTGTCAAAAGAATAAATTATGTTTAAAGAATCTCCAATTATTCGTCGTAAATCCCGTCAGATTATGGTGGGTAATGTTCCCGTTGGTGGTGATGCGCCAATTACAGTGCAGTCAATGACAAATACATTGACCACCGATGTCGCCGCCACTGTTGCGCAAATAAAAGCCTTAGAAGCGGTTGGCGCTGATATTGTGCGTGTAAGTGTGCCCACTATGGATGCCGCCGAAGCGTTTCGTGAAATAAAAAAGCAAGTGCAAGTTCCCTTAGTCGCTGATATTCATTTTGATTACCGTATTGCGTTAAAAGTTGCCGAATATGGCGTTGATTGCTTGCGTATTAATCCGGGTAATATTGGCAATGAAAGCAGAATTCGTAGTGTGGTTGAATGCGCTCGTGATAACAATATACCTATTAGAATAGGGGTTAATGGCGGGTCGTTAGAAAAAGATATTCAAGAGAAATATACTGAGCCTACACCTGAAGCGTTGTTTGAATCGGCTATGCGTCATGTTGATATTCTTGATCGATTGAACTTTAACCAATTTAAAGTGAGTGTCAAAGCCTCTGATGTATTTCTAGCGGTAGAATCTTATAAGTTACTGGCGAAACAAATTGATAACCCATTGCATTTGGGTATTACAGAAGCAGGCGGTTTACGCTCAGGCTCAGTTAAATCTTCTGTTGGCTTAGGGTTATTATTAGCACAAGGTATTGGTGATACCTTACGTATTTCACTTGCGGCTGATCCAATAGAAGAAATTAAAGTGGGTTTCGATATTTTAAAATCATTGAAACTGCGTAGCCGTGGTATTAATTTAATTGCATGCCCAAGTTGTTCACGTCAAGAGTTTGATGTAGTGGCAACGGTAAATGCCCTTGAACAGCGTATTGAAGACATTATGACGCCAATGGATGTTTCTATTATTGGTTGTATTGTTAACGGCCCCGGTGAAGCGATGATATCTGATTTAGGGTTAACGGGCAGTAGTAAAAAAAGCGGCTATTACCTTGATGGACTTCGCCAAAAAGAACGTTTTGATAATACTAATTTAGTCGACCAGCTTGAGCAACGTATTCGTGCTAAAGCACATGCGATAGATGAGCGCTCAGCTGAAAAAAACAAAATTGAAATTAAATCCGTAGATTAATTATTTTAAGCGTTATTATTCTCCCATTTAAGTCTGGGACGTTATTCGCTATAATGCGCGCTGCGTAAAAATTAACACAGTAAAGTACAACAGAGAGAACTAAATAAGTGGCTAAAAATAAGGCGCTACAAGCAATTCGCGGTATGAATGACTGCTTGCCAAGTGAAACGAATATATGGCAAATGGTAGAATCAGTATTACGCCGAGTGGCTAGTAACTACGGCTTTGCTGAAATACGTATGCCAATTGTTGAATCAACGGCGCTGTTTAAGCGCTCAATCGGCGAAGTAACCGATATTGTTGAAAAAGAAATGTACACTTTTGACGATCGTAATGGCGACAGCCTAACGCTACGTCCTGAGGGTACAGCCAGCTGTGTGCGCGCAGGTAATCAACATGGGCTTTTATATAACCAAGAACAACGTCTTTGGTATATGGGACCGATGTTTCGTCATGAAAGACCACAGAAAGGTCGTTATCGTCAATTTCATCAATTTGGCTTAGAAGCCTTTGGTATAGCGACACCAGACATCGATGCTGAAATTATTTTACTCACTTCTCGCTTATGGCGGGAACTTGGCATCAATGAATTTGTCACACTAGAGTTGAACTCGTTAGGTAGCAATGAAGAACGTGCTAATTATCGTGATGCATTGGTGGTTTATTTAACTGAGCGTGAAGAATTATTAGACGACGATTCTAAACGTCGTATGCATACTAATCCGCTCAGAGTGTTAGATAGCAAAAACCCGCAAGTGCAAGAAGCATTAACGGACGCACCAACATTATCAGATTACTTTGGTGAAGAAACTAAAGCTCACTTTGCGGGTCTTTGTGCACGCTTAGATGCAGCAGGAATTAAGTATGTACTCAATGACCGTTTAGTACGTGGTTTAGACTATTACAACCGAACTGTGTTTGAATGGGTAACTGACAGTCTAGGAGCACAAGGAACTATTTGTGCAGGCGGTCGTTATGATGGTTTAGTTGAGCAGCTTGGTGGAAAAGCAACACCTGCCTTTGGTTTTGCATTAGGTATTGAACGTTTAGTACTGATGTTAACTGAGCTAGATAAAGTAACCAATGTGCGCCCACAAGTAGATGTTTATGTAGTTATTTTAGGTGATGATGCTCAAATAGCAGCAAACCAATTAGCAGAACAATGGCGAGATAAAGTACCTGATATTCGTTTGCAATGTCACTGCGGTGGCGGCAATATGAAAAAACAATTAAAGCGCGCTGATAAGTCAGGTGCACAAATAGCGTTAATATTAGGTGATAACGAAATTGCTGAGCAACAGGTTATGGTTAAATATTTACGTGGACAACAAGAACAACAAAACTTGGCATTTGAGCAAATCCCAAGTTTATTAACGGCATTAATTTAAGACGTTTAGTCGAAGGTGAAGAAGTGGATATTTATCAAACAGAAGAACAACAAGTAGAAGCGATTAAAAGTTATTGGGAAGAAAATGGCAATATGATTATTGCTGGTATCGTTCTAGGTTTTGTTGGCTTTATCGGTTTTAACTATTATCAAGACAATAAACTTGCTAATGAATTAGCTATTTCAAATAATTATCAAACGCTAATAGAAAGTAGCGATACCGATAAACAAGCCTTTACTGAAAATGCAACGAAATTTATCAGTGAAAATTCAGCCACTAGCTATGCGTCATTAACCGCATTAGCATTAGCTAAAACAGCGGCAAGCACACAAGATTGGGCTGGTGCACAAACACAGTTAACTGCTGCTATTGAAAGTGCCCCCAGTGATGGTATTAAAGGTATTGCTAGCTTACGTTTAGCACGTGTTCAAATTCAGTTAGAAAAATACGAACAAGCTTTTGCTACGTTAGCAGAGCCGCTACCTGAATCATTCACTGCGGCGGTTGAAGAAATAAAAGGTGATACCTATTTATTACAAGGCAAAAAAGAATTAGCCCGTAATGCTTACCAAGTTGCTATTGCCGCTGATGGTCTAGCGAGTAGCCCCGGTTTGCAAATGAAATTAGATGATTTAGCAACGGCTGTTAATTTAACTTCTACAGTTCCCGCTGCTCAGTAAATAAGGTTTTTCAATGGTATTATTTAATAAACAGGCTAGTCAGAGCTTTTTAAAAAATCATAAAAACATACTAGCCGTGATTTTATTGTCTAGCGCTTTGTTTAGCTGTTCATCAACTGATGAAGATGAAGACACTAGTGAACTAGTTGCCGAGCTTACTGAAATCAAGCAACAGTTTGAGCCTAATGTTTTATGGGAAGAAGGCGTTGGTGATGGTGCGGGAGATTACTTTTCTCGCCTTAAGCCTGTTGTTGCCTATGATACCGTTTATAGTGCTAGCCGAGTGGGCGATGTTGTTGCCTTTGATGTAAATACGGGCAAAGAACTTTGGAACGTTGATTTAAGTGATGTTGATAATGAACGTAGCTTTTGGGATAGTCGAGTTTCAGCACTGCTTGCGGGTGGTCCCGTTGCCGGCTTAAATAAAGTTTTTATTGGCAGTGAAAATGGCAAAATCTATGCATTAGATGCCAAATCGGGTGAGCTTGTTTGGCAAGCAGATATTAAAGGTGAGATTATATCTGCACCAGCGGTTGACTCGGGTGTTGTCGTGGTAAATACAGCTTCAGGTATTATGAAAGCTTTCAATGCTGACGATGGTGAAGAGTTATGGAAAATAGAGCAAGATGTTCCTGCGTTAACATTACGCGGCACTAGCCAGCCAGTAATTGCGTCGGGTGGTGTTCTTGTCGGTACTGGTAAAGGTGGCGTTAATGTTTATTTGGTTGATAAAGGTCAGCAAGGTTGGTCAACTGAAATAGGTGAGCCAACGGGGTCAACTGAACTTGAACGCGTTATTGATGTTGATTCATCTCCTGTTGTGTTTGGTGATAAAATTTATGCCGTCTCTTCACGAGGTAACTTAGCCGCTATAGAATTGAAAAGTGGCCGAGTGGTATGGAAACGTCAATATTCATCATATCGTCAAATTTCGATTTATCGCAATACTATATTCTTAACCAATTTACGCGGTCATGTTTATGCGATTGATAGATTAAATGGTATTGAGCGCTGGAGTAATTTAGCGCTGACTAATCGTGGTGTTACCGGTCCTGCTGTTATTGATAATTATGTTGTAGTTGGTGATTTTGAAGGCTATTTACATTGGTTTGACCAAGAAAGTGGTGAAATTGTTGCCAGACATGAAGTTGACAGCAGTGGTATACACTCAACTCCCACTGTGTTCGATAACATTATCTATAGTCAATCACAAAATGGTGATTTACAGGCCATTGAAACACCGAAAATAGTTGCAATTGAAAAGTAGAACTTATTACTGTTAATTGTTTTTTTTAGACTAAAATTATACTCGGCTCCTAGGCAATTTGCGTTGGAGCCGTTGCTTGTTTTTATATTATATAAATAGCCTATTCAGTTCTACATTAATACGAGAACTAGGCATTTATTTCATTTTTTGAGGTTTTCATGCTTCCTGTCGTTGCCTTAGTTGGCCGTCCAAATGTTGGTAAATCAACGTTATTTAATCGTTTAACCCGCTCCCGAAATGCCTTAGTTGCTGATTACCCGGGGTTAACCCGCGATCGCCAATATGGCCAAGCAGAGGTTGAAGAACATCCTTTTATAGTTATTGATACGGGTGGTATTAACGGTGATGAAGAGGGCATTGACTTATTAATGGCTGAACAATCGTTGACGGCTATTGCCGAGGCTGATGCCGTACTATTTTTAGTTGATGCCCGTGATGGTTTAACGTCAGCTGATTATGGTATTGCTGATTATTTACGTAAACAAGACAAAAAAATATTTCTCGTTGCTAATAAAGTTGACGGTATAGACGCCGATTCAGCTATCGCTGAATTTTATGCCTTAAGTCTTGGTGAAGAGGTTCATAAAATTGCAGCTGCCCATGGTCGTGGCGTAACACAATTACTCACCTTAGCGCTTACTCCTCATATTGAAGCTTTGGGTCAACCTAAAGTCGTTGATGCAGAAGAAGGTGAGTTTGATGGTGACTATGAACATGAGCTGAGCGAAGCAGAGCTTGCGCAGCAAATTGAAGAAGCACCAAAAGAAAACGATACCATTAAACTGGCTATTATCGGTAAACCTAATGTGGGTAAATCAACGCTAACTAATCGTATTTTGGGTGAAGAACGTGTCGTTGTTTTCGATTCACCCGGCACCACTCGCGATAGTGTTTATATTCCCATGGAGCATAATGGGCGCTCGTATACTTTAATTGATACTGCAGGTATTCGTCGCCGTAAAAATGTGACTGATGTGGTAGAAAAATTCTCAGTGATTAAAACATTACGCGCGATTGAAGACTCTAATGTTTGTTTATTATTAATTGATGCGCGTGAAGGCATTAGTGATCAAGATTTAAGCTTACTTGGTTTTATTTTAGAATCTGGCCGTTCACTAGTGTTAGCAGTGAATAAATGGGACGGATTAGAAGAGCATGCCAAAGATAGAATTAAAACTGAGATGGATAGACGTTTAGGTTTTATTGATTTTGCTAAAATTCACTTTATTTCAGCGCTGCATGGTACTGGTGTTGGTCATTTATATGCGTCAGTAGAAGAAGCTTTTGTCAGTGCTACCAAGCGTATTTCGACTGCGATGGTGACTAAGATATTGGACATGGCAGCATTTGATCACCAACCCCCTATGCATAATGGCCGTCGTATTAAATTAAAATATGCTCATGCAGGCGGCTACAATCCACCTATTATTGTTATCCATGGTAATTTAGCGAAAAAATTACCTCAATCATACAAACGCTATTTAATGAATTATTATCGTAAATCATTAAAAATTATGGGCACCCCAATTCGTATTGAATTCAGAGAAACCTTAAACCCATTTGCAGGCAAGAAAAAATTAAACTATACCGAGCAAAAGAAAATTGCCAGAGCAACTCAAGGGTATAATAAAGAGAATAAGTAACGAGTATTAGTAATGAATTACAGGTGATGAGTATAGAATTTTGAATGCTATTACTTGTGGTTCATTCCTCACATCCATTGACTTACGACTTTTAACTCATTAATATTAATTACATTTAATTTCTCATTTGGATAATGTTAATTATCTCATTTACTATTAACCCGTTATTATTAATCGAGTATTTATGGCTAATAAACCAACTAATATTGAAACCGCAACTCGCTTAAATCGCAATTTGTCTTTGTTGCATGCGGGCTCGATGATCACTATTGAGATTATTACGCCTGCCGGTCAACGGGCTAAATTCAGAACAACTTTTATTGGTTATTTACCTAAAAAATATGTACTGATCCAGTTTCCAGACATAAGTAAACTCGGCAATTTTGCTCAGCATATAACGCAAGGAATGGGCGTTACAGTGCGTGGTTTGATTGAAGGACATGAGGGCGCGGTGCTTGCTTTTCTTAGTACCATTAAACAAACCATACAAATGCCATCACGTATTATAGTATTAGACTTTCCTCGGACGGTTGGCATACAAAATTTACGCTCATCTATTCGTATTGACACTCATATCCAAGTTAAAGCAAAAATCGATAAAGATTATTGGCAAGCCATCATTACCAATTTATCAATGACCGGTTGTCAGCTAACTATTGAGAATGGCGAAAAACTGGTTTTATCAGAAAAGAAAGTGATTGAAATTATTATTGAAGATAAGCAAGGCGGCGGTAACATTAAGCTTAATGGTGCGGTATGTAATTTAAAGCAGCATACAGATGGGCTGTCTTTTGGTATTAAATTCAACACGGAAAGTGATGTTGAAATCAGTCAATTATTATTGAATACTATGGCTTTACAAGCGTAGTGAGCAGGACACTTTTTTCGACTCTATTTTTGACTTTAAAGTACTCTGGCTTTAATTGAGCCATCAGTCACTTGTATCGTAATCTCATCGTTCAATGCCACCTGTACAATTGAATTGATCACTTCGTTATTTTTACTTCGTGTAATGCTATAACCGCGAGCAATCGTAGCTAACGGGCTTACTAATTGTATTTGTTCTATTAAATGCACAAAAGACTCACGCTTATACTGTAAGCTATTTTGCATCGCATTAATTAATCTTTGTTCTTGCTGTTTCACTTGGTTTTGCTGTTTAGCAATCAGTTTCGCAGGAGATAACTGTTTTAATCTTTGTTGTAGCTGTTTCGGCTGTTGTGATGACTGTGCCATCAACCGTTGTATTACGTTTGATAAGCGCAGGCTCAATTCATCGTGTTTTTGTTGTTGTACCCGCAGTTGTTGCTCAGGATGAACTTGCGCTAACCGATGCTGAATATGCTGTTGTTGTTGTTGAAAATCTGCATTTTTCCGGCTAATAGCATAAATTAAACGTTGTTCAAGCGTGGTTATTTTATCTAATAATTCACCACTATCACTGGCGACCAACTCCGCTGCCGCTGAAGGGGTAGCTGCTCGTAAATCGGCGACATAATCACTTAGCGTGGTATCAACTTCATGACCAACTGCACTGATAACAGGCAAGTGACTATCATAAATAGCTTGTACCACAGACTCTTCATTGAACGGCCAAAGATCTTCTAAAGAGCCGCCACCACGACCAACGATTAGTACATCGCATTCTTGTCGACTATTGGCTTGAGCAATGGCATGGCAAATATCATTACTGGCATATTCGCCCTGAACTAATGCGGGATAAATAATAGCATTAATGTTGGGGTTTCGACGTTTTAATACCGATAAAATATCTTTTACAGCAGCGCCGGTAGGTGAAGTAACGATACCTACCGTTTGAATGTGCTCTGGGATGGCTTGCTTGTGTGTTTGTGAAAATACACCAAGCGCATTGAGCTTGTTTTTTAACTGTTCATATTGTTGACGTAAAACGCCTTCGCCCGCATCTTCCATTTGTTCAATAATTAATTGAAAATCACCACGAGGCTCATACAAGGAGACTTTGGCACGTACTAAAACTTGTTGACCATTACGCGGCTGCAGCCTAACACGACGATTATTACCTTTGAACATAGCACAGCGAACTTGAGATTTACTGTCTTTAAGAGATAAATACCAATGACCAGAGCTCGCAGCAACAAAGTTAGATATTTCACCTGTCAGCCAAACAGTATTTAGTTCGCTTTCTAAAATAAAACGAACTTTTTTGGTTAACTCACTTACCTGTAAAATGTGCTGTGCTGCCATAAAAAGAGATGTTTAATCAGTTAAACTGTGTTGGAACAATAGTATATACCCAAACCACCTAAAGATGCGAGTTTCAGGACGCTTGAGCGCAGCATGATCAAAGCGCATTTGTTTTTCATCTTTCGGTTAAAATAATCCCCTCTGAAGGTAAATTTATGTTTACCTGACCAAAGAAAACAGTTAAAATTCTGCCGCAATATTAAGTACTAACTTCTACGACTTTAGTACACACTTCACATCTAACCCTGGTGATATTGCGATGTTACGAATTGCCCAAGAAGCGTTAACTTTTGACGATGTTCTACTAGTACCTGCTCATTCAACGGTACTACCTCATACAGCCGATCTAAAAACCCGCTTAACCCGAAAGATTACTTTAAATGTACCTATGGTTTCTGCATCAATGGATACAGTCACAGAAGCACGTTTAGCTATTACCTTAGCGAAAGAAGGTGGTTTAGGTTTTATTCATAAAAATATGACTATCGCTGAACAAGCCAGTAATGTGAAGCAAGTTAAAAAGTATGAAAGCGGTATTGTATCCGACCCAAAAACTGTCAGTGCCTCTGATTCAATTGAACAAATTATGCGTAAAGCCGATGAATTAGGTTTTACCGGATTCCCTGTGGTTGATGATGAAAACAACTTAGTTGGTATTATCACGGGTCGTGATTTACGTTTTGAAACAGACTTAACTAAGCCTGCCTCAGCACTAATGACCACTAAAGAAAATTTAGTGACGGTGAAAGAGGGTGCAGCTCGCGAAGAGATTTTAGGGCTAATGCATGAAAACCGTATTGAAAAAATACTGGTTGTTGATGACGCGTTTAAATTAGTGGGCTTAATTACCGCTAAAGATTATCAAAAAGCGGTAAACAAGCCGAATGCGTGTAAAGATGAGTTAGGTCGCTTACGCGTTGGCGCTGCTGTTGGCGTTGGTGCTGGCACCGACGAGCGTATTGACGCTTTGGTTGCTGCCGGTGTTGATGTGTTACTAATTGATACCTCTCATGGCCATTCACAAGGCGTATTAGACCGAGTAAAAGAAACCCGAGCCAGATACCCAGATTTACAAATTGTTGCAGGTAACGTTGCTACAGGTGCAGGCGCGCGAGCAATGGCCGACGCCGGTGTTGATGCGGTTAAAGTTGGCATAGGCCCAGGTTCAATTTGTACAACGCGTATTGTTACTGGTGTGGGTGTTCCTCAGTTAACCGCTATTTCAAACGCAGTTGAAGCGCTAAAAGGTACAGATATTCCAGTGATTGCGGATGGCGGCATTCGTTTTTCAGGTGACATTGCTAAAGCCCTTGTTGCTGGCGCACATTGCGTTATGGTTGGTAGTATGTTGGCCGGCACTGAAGAAGCACCGGGTGAAGTTGAACTTTATCAAGGTCGTTATTATAAATCATACCGTGGTATGGGCTCTTTAGGCGCAATGAGCCAAAAAGAAGGCTCAAGTGATCGTTATTTCCAAAAAGCTGATGGTGAAGCGGATAAATTAGTACCCGAAGGTATTGAAGGTCGTGTGGCGTATAAAGGCCCAGTATCGGCAATTATTCACCAACAGATGGGCGGTTTACGCTCATCTATGGGCTTAACGGGCTGTAAAGATATTGAGACTATGCGCACTAAGCCTGAGTTTATGAAAATAACCTCAGCAGGCATGGGCGAGTCACATGTACATGACGTAACCATCACCAAAGAAGCGCCAAATTATAGAACGGGCTAGTCGAACAGCTGATTTTATTGCTATTTAATATTCTGTCTGCAACAGAAGTACTCATTGACTAGCGTCAACTCCGTGCTTCTTCTTTACCAGAATGTTAACTAGCTTCAAACTCAACTATTCTTATGCTTCTATGATGTAAGAAGATAAAAAATTCAATTAGGCTGAGTTTATCTCAATAGGGATACTCAGCTTTTTACTTAATATAAACCGCTCTAAGTTAATGAGCCGTCAAAATGAGAAACAGCATGAGTAAAGACATTCATGATCACCGCATACTGATATTAGATTTTGGTTCACAATATACGCAGCTTATTGCTCGTCGTGTGCGTGAAATTGGCGTTTACTGTGAACTTTGGTCATGGGATGTGACTGAAGCTCAAATTAAAGAATTTAATCCAACAGGAATTATTCTTGCTGGTGGCCCTGAATCAGTAACAGCAGACAATTCACCGCGTGCTCCAGAATACGTGTTTACAGCCAATGTACCAGTACTAGGTATTTGTTACGGCATGCAAACCATGGCTGAGCAACTTGGCGGTGGTGTTGAAAGTTCGAGCCATAAAGAATTTGGCTATGCTGCGGTTGAGTTAATTGCTAAGTCGGCTTTATTCAACAATGTTGAAGACAGCATTGGTGATAACGGTAACGCTTTACTTGACGTTTGGATGAGTCACGGCGATAAAGTATCAGCTATACCTGAAGGCTTTGTTACCGTTGCACAAACAGCAAGTTGTGCTTATGGCGCAATGGCGAACGAAGAAAAACAGTTTTATGGCGTACAATTTCACCCAGAAGTCACGCACACTAAACAAGGTTTACGTATATTAGAAAACTTTGTTGTTGAAATTTGTCAGTGTCAAAAATTATGGACTTCAGCATCAATCATTGATGATGCTATCGCTAAAATGAAAGCCCAAGTTGGTGATGATGAAGTCATCTTAGGCCTTTCCGGTGGTGTAGATTCATCCGTTGTAGCAATGTTATTACATCGTGCGATTGGCGATAAACTTACCTGTGTTTTTGTTGATAACGGTTTACTTCGTTTAGACGAAGGCCAGCAAGTGATGGATATGTTTGGTGACCATTTTGGTTTAAACATCATTAAAATTGAAGCGGAAGACAGATTTTTAGATCGTTTAGCGGGTGAAAGTGAGCCAGAAGCTAAACGTAAGATTATTGGTAATGTCTTTATTGACGTTTTCGAAGAAGAATCGAACAAGCTTGATAATGCAAAATGGTTAGCACAAGGGACTATTTACCCTGATGTGATTGAGTCAGCTGCTTCGGCAACAGGCAAAGCCCATGTGATTAAATCCCATCATAATGTCGGCGGTCTACCTGATTACATGAAATTAGGTCTGGTTGAGCCATTACGTGAATTATTTAAAGATGAAGTACGTAAAATAGGCTTAGAGCTAGGCTTACCTTACGACATGCTTTATCGTCACCCGTTTCCTGGACCGGGTTTAGGTGTACGTATTTTAGGTGAAGTGAAAAAAGAATATGCCGACTTATTACGCCGTGCAGATGCTATCTTCATTGAAGAATTACACAAACATGATTTATACACTAAAGTAAGCCAAGCATTTACCGTGTTTTTACCCGTTAAATCAGTAGGTGTTATGGGTGATGCGCGTAAATATGATTGGGTTGTATCTTTACGTTGTGTTGAAACAATCGACTTTATGACCGCTCGTTGGTCACATTTACCGTATGATTTCTTAGGGTTAGTTTCTAACCGTATTATTAATGAAATTGATGGTATTTCAAGAGTTGTTTATGACATCAGTGGTAAGCCACCAGCGACTATTGAATGGGAATAAAAATTAGTACTCTTTTTTGCTAATTCGCCTTACTTCGCCTTGGGCTGCACTCACTGATTAGCGTCAGCTCCGTGCAGTCGCTTTGAATTAAGACGCACTACCTGCAAATAGTACTGTTTTATTTTTGTACGATACGTTTATATTTTGAAAAACCCCAATGTTGCAAAGCTTTGGGGTTTTTTATTAGTTAAGTGCAATGAGTATAAATACCATAAATATTTTGCCCGAGTCGCTTAATCAATATACCATTCATATTCATTGGATTGATTTTCGTTAACGTGGTGAATATATTAATTCAATTAATATAATAATTTAAAGATCATTTTAAGGGTAGGTTATGTTTAAATTTAGTCAAAAATTATGCGTTATTATAAGTGTTTTTGCGTTGGCATCATGTTCTAGTGCTTATTACTCAGCGATGGAAAAAGTAGGCATTCACAAGCGTGATATCATGGTCGATCGTGTGGTTGATGCTAAAGAATCACAACAAGAGGCTCAAGCGCAATTTAAGTCTGCATTAGAAGAAATGACGGCATTAACTAACTTTGATGGCGGTGATCTTGAGACCCAATATAATGTTATTCAAGAGCAATATGAAGACTCTAAAGACGCGGCAGAGCATGTTAGCTCTCGTATTGAAAAAATAGAAGATGTCTCTGATGCCTTGTTTGAAGAGTGGCAAGATGAAATAGAACAGATTTCGAGTACAAATTTAAAAAGACAAAGCTTGGTTAAACTAAGAGAAACGCAACGTCGTTATCAGTCATTAATTAAATCGATGCGCAAAGCTGAAAATAAGATGGCGCCTGTTTTATCTGCACTAAAAGATAATAGCTTATTCCTAAAGCATAACTTAAATGCCAAAGCGGTTGGTGCATTACAGGGTGAAATGGTATCAATTAAAAAAGATGTTAGCGCATTAATTAAAGACATGAATTTAGCCATTGAACAATCACAGAAATTTATTGAACTGCTGGAGTAGTAAATCGTATGACGATAGAAAGACAAGAAATAAAACAACGCATGAGTCGCATTGTTAAACATAACGGCACCATCTATTTATGCGGTCAGGTAGCTGCAGATGCCACCAAAGATATTACCGAACAAACACAAACCATGCTGGATAAGGTTGATGCATTATTGACGCAAGCAGGTAGTGACAGAGAGCACCTTTTATCAGCGACCATTTATGTTAAAGATATGAGCTATTTTGCTGATATGAACGCCGTGTGGGATGCTTGGGTGCCTGAAGGTTATGCGCCAGCGCGTGCTTGTGTTGCCGCTAAAATGGCGCGCGAAGCGTTGTTAGTTGAAATTTCTGTCGTGGCGGCAGAAATATAAAGCAAAGATAAAGCTTAGCTATTGAATAACAATTTAATTGGAATATAGAACATGAATGAAATGCCTTCAAACTCTCTTCAACAATCGTTAAAAGCTACTTTTGGTTTTGAAGCGTTCAGAGAAGGCCAACAACAAACCATAACGCAATTACTTGCAGGTCACTCTTCTTTATCTATTTTCCCTACGGGTTCGGGCAAGTCGTTATGCTACCAATTAACCGCTTTACACTTACCTAACTTAACGCTGGTGGTTTCACCCTTGTTAGCCTTAATGAAAGATCAATTAGCATTTTTGGCTAGTAAGGGCATTAAGGCGGCAAGTATTGATTCCACCTTAAAAGGCAACGAAGCGCAAACCGTCATGGCAGGTGTGCGCGATGGCAGTATTAAAGTATTAATGGTATCTGTTGAGCGTTTTAAAAATGAACGCTTCAGGCAATTTATTGAATCCGTACCTGTGTCTATGTTAGTGGTTGATGAAGCGCATTGTATCTCTGAGTGGGGCCATAACTTTAGACCTGATTATTTAAAGCTACCTAGTTATTGCCGAGCATTAAAAATTCCGTTGGTGTTATTACTGACCGCGACAGCTACGCGTAAAGTGAAACAAGATATGGCAGCTAAGTTTGCTATTAGAGACGAGCATATTGTGCAAACGGGCTTTTATCGATCAAATCTTGATTTAAGTGTGCTGCCTGTTACCCAAACAAATAAAAACAAGCAGCTTGAGCAAATTATTTCGGCGCATCAAGGTGCGGGTATTGTTTACGTTACTCTACAACATTCGGCTGAAACCGTTGCACAATATTTAAAGCAGCAAAGAATTAATGCCTGTGCTTATCATGCCGGTTTTGATAGTGATACCCGCAGTCAAATTCAGCAAGATTTTATGGATGGAAAAATACAAGTTATTGTCGCGACTATTGCTTTTGGTATGGGCATCGATAAAAGTGATATACGTTTTGTTATTCATTACGACTTGCCAAAATCCATAGAAAATTACAGTCAAGAAATAGGCCGTGCGGGGCGAGACGGACTACCTTCACAGTGTTTTACGCTAGCAAACCTTGATGGTTTAAATACCGTTGAAAACTTTGTTTATGGCGATACACCTGAGTTTACTGGCATTGAAATGCTATTAAACGCGATAAAATCAGAAGTAATAACAAATGCCTATGACAGCAAATGGGAGTTACAAATATTACAGCTGTCTAATGCGGTTAATATTAAACAACTACCGCTGAAAACATTACTGGTGCAGCTAGAACTCGCTGGTGTGATTGAACCGTTATATGCTTACTTTGCCGATTTTAAAATTAAACTGTTAAAACCTAAAGCTGACATTGTTAATAGTTTTAATGAGCAGCGACAAGACTTTTTACAACGTATTTTTAACGCCACTGAATTTAAAAAAGTGTGGGGCAGTTTAAATTTTGACACCTTACTACAAGATAAAACTATTGAGCGTAATCGCGTTATTGCTGCCCTCGAATATCTGCAAGAGCAACAGTTGATAGTGCTTGAAACAAAAGGTATGACAGAAGTTTTTAAAATAGACCTTAATGAATTAACGGATCCGAATTTGTGTCAAACACTGTGCACCTATTTTAAAGATAATGAAGAAAAAGAAATTGAACGTATTGCTACGCTAGTACGTTTCTTTCAACTGGATACGTGTTTAACGGTAAACTTAGCGCGTTATTTTGATGATACTTTTTTTGATGGTAATGACTTAGACAGTACTAATACCAAGGCTACTACCAATGCAGCCCCACAATGTGGTCACTGTAGTGTTTGTCGCGGTCAAGTTGCTGTACTTGAACATTCTCAAGTACAAATTCCATGGCCGAGTGATGATGCTTTAAAGCAGGGTATGACAGAATTAGCAGAGCGACTTAGCGGTAAAATAAACCAACCCTTGTCAGTTGAGAGCTATTGTCGTTTTTTCGCCGGCATGACAGTGCCATTATTTGGCCGTAATAAAGTAAGACAATTATCGAATTTTGGCTCATGTGAAAAACAACGCTACCAAGCCATTAGAGACAGAATTAGCCCACTATTTGCCGGTATTAATAAATAACATGACTGCTTAGGCAGATTATCATTTCCTTTTTCTATTCGAGTACAACCGTCAATGTTCACAACCATAAAAAATTCAATGCCAATGAGCGTTTGGTATATGTTGATCTCAGCATTAGGTTTTGCCTTAATGGCTGCCTGTGTCAAAGAGGTAAGCGGCTTAGGTATTCCAGTGCTTGAAATTGTTGCGGTAAGATCTATCGTCTCGGGTATTATTAGTTACGTAGATATTAAGCGTAAAAAAATACCGTTGTTTGGGCATAATAAAGTATTATTAATTGCGCGCGGCACCGTTGGATCGTTCGCTCTCATGTTCGTTTATTACACCATAACAACTTTGCCATTAGCCGAAGCGACATTATTACAATATTTACATCCTGTTTTTACCGCTATTCTAGCGTTATTATTTTTGAAAGAAACCATACAGCGCTCAACCATCGCCTGTATCGTCATCAGCTTACTCGGTTTATTCATCATTATTCAGCCAAATTTAGCACAGTCGAATTTAGAATTAGACAGTATGGTGCATTATCCCTGGTTAAGTATTGGCACGGGAGTCTTAGGGGCTTTTGGTAGTGCTGTTGCTTATATTATTGTGAAAAAATTAACCAAAACCGATGACAGTTCAGTGATCATTTTTTACTTCCCAATGGTTGCCTTTCCCGTTTCAATGATTTTGTTAGGCAGTGATTTCGTTGTACCGAGTTTAGCGGCGGCTGGTTTATTGATATTAGTGGGTATCTTCACCCAAGTAGGCCAGGTGGGGTTAACCAAAGCACTACACTGCGCCGACGCGAACAAAGCAACTGCTTATGCTTACGTACAAGTATTGTTTTCGGTATTTATAGGTTGGGCATACTTTAGTGAAGTCCCAATGGCCACCACAATTATGGGCGGTGGATTAATCATGGTAGGCGCGTTAATCAACGTATTTTGGAAACGTTAGCTGACTCGTTTATATTAAATAACAGCGGCTTTATTTGTTGTTAACAACGCATGGTCAGGATTAGTTGTTTGTTGCAAATAAAGAGTTATCTCTTTGTGTGCTTGGCGAAAGGGCTTGTATAGATGAGACTTTAGCTCTTTTTTTACCGGTTTAATATCAGCCCCTTTTATCACGCAAAATAATGCTAACGCGTAAACGGTTTCTAACTCAGGAAGTGCCCCTTGTCGGTTAAGATTGCTGTTATTACATGAGCCACAACCGCCTTTAAATTGGTAAGCGGTATTTGCAAAAATAACACCAAAGCCCATAAAGCAAGCCACTAAATCAATTGTTTGCGCTAACACTTCGCTGCCCCCTGGCGCGCCTGATGCCATAATTCCTGAGGTGTTAGCTGAGGTATTAGCGCCATTTTGGTTAACTAAAATACCCGCCTGTCTTTGTACTAAATAGGCAATTAAATCTTGCGGTTGGTTAAGCTGACTTGGGTGAAAAGGAATGTCTATTGTGGGAACAACTTCCTGATTATCCACTTTATAACTTACAGTAGAGCTGATTTTACAGCTTTCACCACGAAGTGTTGATTTAAAAGATAACCGTGGCATTGGCTTTGGAATAAAACCCTGAACAGGTATGAGCTTAATTGGCCATGATGTCATCCCTGTGTACTTAAGGGTATTAGCAAAAATCGTTTCTGCCATTTCTTCTACGCTGCTTGAACTACCCGGATAAAACGTATTGTTAGGTAATATTAACTCACTGTTGTCTTTAAAAAATTGGCTATCAAGTTGGTCGATACACCAAGCAAAAGTATCAAAAATCCACTCTTT
>TARA_R110001583_G_scaffold17011_1_pt1 | contig 21373 bp, 12 predicted proteins | sample TARA_R110001583 | Tara Oceans TARA_R110001583 (sample SAMEA4398432) | marine metagenome | biome: Polar Biome; feature: [MES] marine water layer (ENVO:01000295) within the mesopelagic zone...; material: water (ENVO:00002006), including particulate matter (ENVO:01000060) such as...... | reverse complement strand
GCCATAAACGTACAGGTCTTGAAATTCGTCTTCATGGTATGGGCTTGGATATAAGCTCGGTTATCTTTGGAATGCACTTCAGTCGTATTCCAAAACTTATCGTCCCAATTGCTGTCCTCGTTGGTAATGCCACTATCGAGAAAAGGAACAAAAGTAACCTCAACATCTTGATCCAATGGGGAAACATTATAGTTGATCGCTCCTACCTCATCAATATCAAGGCTTAAAAAACGGGTTATCACAACTTGAACCTTGGCCCCGTTGTTGGGCAGCGTTGCTATAAAAGACCTTTTGTACCACCCTTCTTTCATGTTCAATTCCCGTCTAAAATCTTTTACCGCAGTACAGGTAAACAGATCCAAAGGTTCATTATTGATAAGCACATCAATACCAATCCAATTTGGAGCGTTCAAAACCTTGGCAAAATATTCGGGATAGCCATTTTTCCACCAACCAACACGTGTCTTATCAGGATAATAAACCCCTGCAATATAACTACCTTGAAAGGTAGGGCCCGTATAGGTTTCCTCGAAATTGGCACGTTGCCCCATTGCCCCATTGCCCAGACTGAAAAGGCTTTCGGAGGATTTTACAGTTTCCTGATCAAAACCTTCCTCGATTATTGACCAATTGTCCGCTTTTATATATTCTTGATTCATTTTAGTTGCAATAATTTTTTTATAAAATCCAAATCGATTTCTGTGAAATCCTTAAAATTATAATCGGCTTCGGCCAAAATATCGGAGTCACCAATTCCAATACTGGTCATTTCCGCATTATTGGCTGCCTGGATACCCGCAACGGCATCTTCAAAGACAAAACAGTCTTTGGGCATGACCCCTAATTTATCTGCAGCTATCAGAAAAACCTCGGGATCTGGTTTGGCTTTGCTAACGCTATTGCCATCAACGATATAATCAAAATAAGGCAATAAACCGACCTTTTCCAAAATTGGCTTGGCATTCTTACTTGCAGAGCCCAATGCTATGGGTACTTTTTTAGCCTTAAGATAGTCCAAAACCTTAGGTACATCGGGTAAAATCTCGGAAGCATCCATCTTTTCAATGTACTCAAGATAATCCTCGTTTTTCTCTATCATCCAAGTATCGAACTCTTTTTGCGTAGCCTCGATGCCCCCTATGTCCAAAAGGATTTCCAAACACCTTTTACGGCTTACCCCTTTGAACATCTCGTTTTGTTCTTCTGTAAATTCAAAGCCAAGTTCATTGGCAAGTTTCTTCCAAGCCAAGTAATGGTATTTCGCGGTATCTACGATAACACCGTCCAAATCGAAAATGAATCCTTTTTTCTTCATGATATTTTTTTTGAACTGAAATAGACATAAGTGTTTCATAATATACATACGAAATGCACAAAATGTCCTTACATTGAATAAAGTAACGGGAATTTTAAATTTAATGGCCTAATAACGAACCCATTAAAATTACCAAAAGTCTATTCAAAACTTATAGTTGAGAAGTAAAATTAAGTTTTGATTGGGTCAAAAATATAAAGTTTTTTTTGATTTTCAACACCTTATCTTGTTGAATCTCTTTCAATGAGCTCTGTTTTTACGATTTTAGTCTCATATTCCTTCTCTTCATCCTCATGACTTAACCTATCTATCAATAAGGAAGCGGCCACTTCCCCGATCTTAAATCCGTGCTGGCTAATGGTAGTAAGGCTTGGCCGTGAATGTTGTGAAAGGATTCCGTCTGAAAAACTGACTACGGACAAATCTTCTGGCACCCGAAGTCCTCTTTGCCGTGCAACATTCAACGCTGTTATGGCATAAATCTCGTTAACGGCAAAAATTCCGTCTATATCACTGACCCTGTCGAATATTTTATTGATATCCTCTTCAATAGCTTCTTGTTTTCGCTCAAGATTTCCCATATCACTTACCCGATAGATAATGTCTGGGTCCGGCGTTATGTTATTCTCTTTCAGAACCTCTAAATACCCTTGTGTCCTCAGCTTTCCTATATTGATAAAATCCTCTGTAGTCAATAAAAGGATTTTCTTGCAGCCCGTATCAATAAGCTTTTGGGTTGCCATCTTGGCCCCTTTTAAATCATCAACAATAACCTTGTCACAATCAATATCATTGAGGACCCGGTCGAACATAACAATGGGGATACCCTGGTTAATGGTTTCCTGTAGATGGTGCTTATCCTGATTTAACAAGGTTTCTTTTGACAAGGACATTATGAAACCATCAATATTACTATGAACCAACAACTCCATATTAATAACTTCTTTATCAAAAGACTCGTTAGTAACGGCTATGAGAACATTATACCCCTTTAATTTGGCCACATGCTCGATACCGCTGATGACCTTAGCAAAAAAGTTATGCACTATTTCAGGAATTATCAACCCAATCGTCTTTGTCTTTTTGTTCTTTAGACTAAGGGCGATGTTATTGGGACGATAGTTATAGAATTTAGCAAAAGCCTGGATTTTATCCCGATTATCCTGACTTATTTCTTTATTGTCATGCAGTGCTTTGGAAACCGTCGAAATTGACACTCCTAATTCTTTGGCAATTCTCTTCAGGGTCATTTTCGGCTTCATATGGAATATGGGTTTGTTAAAAAAATAACGGTTAAAATAAACAAATGATCTTTAAAAGTACCCTCTTTTATCAATACCTTAAAAATAAACGAAAAGTTATCAACCCGAAAACGTTGTAATAGCCCGTAAACATTGGCCTGAGTGATAATTAACATAAAATTTACATAATTTCGTAGATGAGGAGTAAAATTATAATTCAAATCTAATTAAAACTAATTTAAGAAACGTTCTATGAAAAAAATCAAACAGTGCCTTTTACTGGCCGTGTTCATGATTCCCATAGGGATTTTTGCACAGACCACCGTGACAGGTAATGTGACCGATCAGGCAACTGGAGGTCCCTTGCCCGGTGTCAGTATAGTAGTCGTAGGTACATCTACAGGGACTACGACCGATTTTGATGGATATTACACCCTTACCGTAGACGATGATGCGGTATTGCAGTTCTCCTACATCGGATACAAAACCCTGGATATTCCAGTTACAGGTCCTAATCTAGACATTGTAATGGAAGAGGACAGGGCGCAATTGGATGAAGTTGTGGTTATTGGGTATGGCACAACCACAGTTAAAGATGCTACTGGCTCTGTTGAGGCCATTACATCAGAGGATTTTAACAAAGGTGCCATTGTAAGTACCGATCAACTTTTAACCGGTAAAGCTGCCGGTGTGCGAATTACCAGTTCAGGTGGTGCACCCGATGCAGCACCTAATATTCGAATAAGGGGCGGAGCTTCATTGAGCGCCAATAACAGTCCTTTAATCGTTATTGATGGTGTTCCTATTGACAATACCAACCCTGCAGGGGTAAATAACCCTTTATCCTTGGTAAATCCAAATGATGTCGACAGTTTTTCAATCTTAAAAGATGCCTCAGCAACCGCTATTTATGGTTCAAGGGCATCCAACGGGGTTATCATCATTACCACCAAAAAGGGAACTTCGGGCAAACCTAAATTCAATTTATCGGTCACCTCTACTGTTAGTGAGGTTGGCGAGACCGTAGATGTAATGGATGGCCCGACCTTTGAAAAGTTCATGAACGAATATCACCCGGAAAATGCCGATCTTTTAGGTGTAAATGGCACCATGTACGATACAGATTGGCAAGATGCTGTATTCAGAACTGCCGTTTCCCAAGACATTAATTTTAGCGCAAGGGCAAACCTATTCGAAAAATTACCTACCAGATTTTCATTAGGTTACAATAATGCCGAGGGATTGGTTAAAACCAATGACTATGAAAGGTATACCGCTTCATTAAAACTTACACCTAAATTCTTTGATGACCACTTAAAGGTCGACATCAATGCAAAAGGAATCAAAACCGAAAAAAATGCCGTTGATGAAAGTGGCGTTCTCGGAGGTGTTATCAATATGGACCCAACAAAGCCTGTTTATGACGATTCCTCTATTTTTGGTGGGTATTACCAGAATACTACAGAAGAAGGTTTATTGGATGGGCAATGGAACCCAGTAGCATTATTGATGCAACGATCACGACCTGAAAACGTATCTAAATTTTTGGGTAATGTGGAGTTGGATTATAAAATGCATTTCTTACCAGAACTTAGGGCCGTATTGAATTTGGGACTTGAATATTCCGAAGCCGATATCGAAGAAACCTATACGGACAATGCCATATCGACCTATCAAATAAGTGATTCCGAAGGATTTGTTTTTAACCCAGGTGTAAATTATAGGGAAAACCAAGTTATTCGAAATCAAACCATGGATGCCTATCTGGTTTATGCCAAGGATTTAGAAGAAGGATTCATTAAGCGTTTTGATGTTCAAGGAGGTTATTCCTATCAGAATTTTGTAAATGATGGTACAAAAGAAGAATACCAATACGATAGTGACCAAAGTGAAGACGACAATGATGGTGGTATAGCTACAGGGTTAAGGGAATTGATTTATGACGCGAACAACCCTGACAACAGGTATTATACCATTTTGAACCTGCAATCATTTTTCGGAAGGGCAAACATCAACTTAGGAGATAAATATTTATTAACGGCTTCTATAAGGGCTGATGGTTCATCTTTATTCAGCGAAGACAATAGATGGGGATATTTCCCTGCAGCTGCTCTTGCTTGGAAGATTAAAGAAGAAAATTTCTTAAAGGATGTTGATTTTGTAAATGACCTTAAACTTCGATTAGGATGGGGTAAAACGGGACAGCAAGATATAACCAGCGCTGCCGGATATTTCCCCTATAGACCGTTATTTATTGCCGGATCGGTTTCGAGTCAATATTTACCTGGCACTAACCTATACTCTGCAGTAGCGTTTAATGAAGACCTTACTTGGGAAAAGACAGATACATATAACGCAGGATTGGACTTTGGGTTTTTCCCGGGTAGAAGGATCAGCGGTACATTTGATATCTTTTACAGAGAAACCACCGATCTATTGGCGGAAGTTCCAGTAGCACCGGGCCAGGCCTTGGCGAGTAGCTTTATAAACAATGTCGGCTCTACGGAAAGCAAAGGTTTTGAATTATCCGTAAATTTCATACCAGTTCAAAACGATGATTTCTACCTTGAGTTCAATACCAATTTGGCCTATGCCAAAGCAGAGGTGACCGATTTGAAAGATGTTACCACCATAACAGCTACCGATTCGAGCTTGCCAATAGGTACTGGATTCTATTTGGCCGACCACGCTGTTGGGGAACAACCTTACTCTGCATGGGTTTTTAGGCAATTATACGACGATGCTGGAAATCCGATACATGGTGCCTTTGCTGACTTTTCAGGAGATGGTGTCATTGATGATGACGACAGATATTACAGAGCTCTTAGACCTAACTGGACATTCGGATTTGGTTTTAACTTTAATTACAAAAAACTCGATTTCAGTTCTAGTTTCAGGGGACAGATAGGTGGGGAAGTCTACAATGCCCGTCGTTTAACAAACGGGTGGATTGATAACGCATTACCAAACAACACACAAAGTTTGACTAACGTACTTGATTTTTATTCCGGTGCTGCCAATCCTAACTTTGTGGATGTTAGTGGTAATGTAGCCTACTCAGACTATTTCTTGGAAGATGCCTCGTTTTTAAGATGTGAGAGTATTGCCATTGGGTATACACTCGACAAGGTCATCAAAGACACATCGCTCAGGGTGTATGGTATAGTGAACAATCCGTTCATTATCACAAATTATAGTGGCCAGGATCCAGAAAACTTCAATGCGATCGACAATAATTTTTACCCAAGACCAAGGTCGTTATCGTTAGGTATAAATCTTGATTTCTAATATAAAAAAGATGAAAAAAATAATAATCCTTTTATTCTGCTCGGTACTTGTTTTTACAAACTGTACCGATGACTTAAATACAGAGCCCGAAGTTGAACAAACTTTGGAAGACTTGCTGGAAAGTGACCCAGATGCCATTACCGGACTTTTATCAAGATTGTATGCATCTTTTGCCCTTTCTGGCCCAGACGGCGCGGGAAGTTCTGATATTGATGATGATGCTGGGGAATCCCCCTTTTTACGAGGTATTATCAACTTACAGGATTTTACGGCCGACGGCATGAAAAACAGATGGGGAGATGACGGTTTAGATCAATTGACAACTACTTCCGATTGGAACCAGAACAATAAATTCTTCAGATATCTTTACAACAGAATTTATTACACTATTCCTACTGCTAACAATCTACTTCTTATCCTTGAAGCCGAAGATGTTGAAAATGAATCACAGGTTGTCGCAGAAGTTCGTTTCTTACGTGCTTTGGCCTATTACTACTTAATCGATTGTTTTGGCAAAGGAGGACTAGCCACTGAAGATAATTACGGTTCCTCAGCTCTTCTAGAAGAAGCTTCCCGTACCGAATTATTTGATTATGTTGAGACCGAATTAATCGCAGCCGAAGCAGATTTACCAACTACCAATGGGTACGGTCAAGCTACGAAAGCAGCGGCCCAAATGTTATTGGCAAAGCTTTACATGAATGCCGAAGTTTATACCGGAACCTCAAGATATGATGACGCCGTTCCTTATATAAACAATGTTATCAATGAAGGAGGTTATTCTTTGGCCACTGACTTTGTAAGTATTTTTTCAGGGGACAACGACAGCTCACCAGAAATTATATTGCCTTTAATTGCAGATGCCGAGGTAAGTCAAAGCTACGGTAATACAACTTATATCGTAAACGGCAACATGAGTACTGAAACCATGCCTGTTACAGATTTTGGTGCCGCCGAGGGATGGTCCGGACATAGAGCGACCAAAGCATGGTATGGGTTATATGAAGAGGGTGATGACAGGGGTGAGCTTTTCTGGACCGAAGGCCATAACTATGAAATGGCCGATTATAAAGAATGGACAGATGGTTACCCTTCTATCAAATTCAGGAATTCGGGATATAGTTCAGATTTACCCGTAACATCATTCTCCAGTACGGATTTTCCATTATTCCGATTGGCAGACACCTATTTGATGTATGCCGAATGCGCCATAAGAGGTGCTTCTGGTGCTGATTTGGGCACTGCAGCATCCTATGTGAACCTTGTAAGGAACCGTGCCAATGCCTCTAGTATTTCACAATCCGATTTGACCTTGGATTTCATCTTGGATGAAAGGGCCCGGGAATTAAATCTCGAAGGACACAGACGCTCTGACCTAATTCGATTCGGAGAATTTACCGGTAGTTCTTACAACTGGCCATGGAAGGGAAATACAGCACAAGGAACTTCGATTTCGGACACCTATAAACTATTCCCTATTCCAGCAACAGCCCTGGAAGCCAATACGAACTTAAGTCAAAATCCTGGATATTAAACTAAACTTAGAAAAAATGAAAAATAATATTATAAACTACTTGAAATTTGTACCATTATTACTGGTGATGATTTTTACATCTTGTGATAATGATGACGTTACACCCGAGTTCACCTTATCGGAAGCTTCGGAAGACCTTTCGTTTTCTTTCACTGCCGCCGATGAATACATGATATCTACAGGCACCATGTCCAATGTGGCGGAAAGATTTGTCTGGAATGAAGTCGATTTTGGTGTTGCAACGGAAATAAGCTACCAATTACAAGGATCTGTCGATAGCACGTTCGACGCCTATGATTCTACAACAGAATATGATTCAGGAACTTTAAGCGTAACCAATGCTGAGGTAAAAGTGTCAGATTTAAACAATCTTGCCACTCTTTTAGGTTTGGAGGCTGGTGACAGTGGTCTAGTGTATTTTAGAGCTAGGGCCTTTGCTGGTTCAGGTGAAGGTGTTGATACCGTTGATACTTATTCAGAGGTCATGACCTTGAATATTTCAATTTTGGAAGAAAGCAGTGGTTCAGGAATTGAAATTTCTTCTTGGGGTGTTGTAGGTTCCGGTTATAATGATTGGGGAAACGCAGGACCAGATGCACCTTTCTATACCACGACTACAGCTGGCGTTGTTATTTCCTATGTTAATTTAGTAGATGGTGAAATTAAATTCAGGGAGAATAATGAATGGAATGGCACGGATGTCGGTGATGCCAATAGTGATGGCGTTCTTGACACCGATGACAATAATAATATTGCTGTTACTGCAGGAGATTATAAAATAACCATTAACACAAATGACAACTCTTACACTATCGAAGAATTTACATGGGGTGTAGTTGGTGATTACAATGGTTGGGGCGCAACACCCGATGCTAAATTCTATTATGATTACACCACCGATACATTTAAGGCAGGAGTATACTTGACAGAAGGTGGAATCAAATTCAGGATGAACAACGATTGGAATGGTTCTGATGTAGGTGACGCTAATCTTGACGGTATTGTAGATACGGATTCTGATAATAACATTCCTGTTACTGATGGTTATTATTTAATTACATTGGATTTGAACAGCAATTCTTACATCATTGAAGAAGCTACATTATGGGGTCTAGTTGGTGATTTCAATAGTTGGGGTGAAACTACAGATTTCCATTTAACAGAAGTTAACCCAGGAATGTGGATTGGATCCGGAGCAAACTTAATTGATGGTTTCATAAAATTTAGGCCCAATGACACATGGGATGGCGATTATGGTGATGCAAATAATGACGGAGTATTAGATAGGGATTCTGACAACAACATAGCAGTAGAGGCCGGTAATTATGTTGTAATGATTGACTTTACAGATGAATCAGCTCCTGCATATACTTTAATCAAAAGATAACATTTATTGTTTTGTTAGATAGATAAGGGCTGTTCTATACAGCCCTTTTTACCTTAATCTAGGTACGATATAGATTGGGCTTAACACTATTTGAATCATTAACTGAAAAACATGAAAAAATTATTACTATTAGTTCTGTTCACGCTTTTCCTGAACTTTGGTTTCGGCCAAGTTCAAAATGGTGTTTTTTCCACAACACCCACAACGTTTACCGAAAACGATGAAATAACCATCACGGTTTCTGGCTTAGACCTTACGGCATGGAGTGTATCTGATGTTTATTTATGGGCTTGGTATGAAGATAGTGATGGCAATCAAGCAGATTCCCCAACCAATGGTTCATGGACAAGCTCTGATGAAACCCAAAAAATGACGGATAATGGTAATGGCACCTATAGTTACACCATGACGCCTTCCACTTTCTATGGTACCACCGGCATTTCACAAATTGGAATGCTCGTAAAGGCCAAGGACGGTACAGGGGATAAAAAAACACAAGACCAAACCTATGATGTCGGAGGTTACCAATTGGTACTCACATCACCTGCCCAAAACACGACCATAGTTACTTCAGGCACTTCCTATTCTATTGAAGCAACTGCTTCAACAAATTCGAGCTTTGTACTTTCAGCAAATAACACCGTAGTCGATAATTCGGTTACTTCAGCTACTTCATATTCCTTTGATTATACCGTAAACGCCACGACAAATTTTGAATTGGAAGTTTCCAATGGTACGGAAACCTTAATGGTAACCTTTACATTGGCAGTTAGTCCGACCGTGACGGAAGAAGCTGTTCCCGACGGACTTTTGGACGGCATCAATTTTGATGACACCGACCCTACCAAAGCCACCTTGGTATTATACGCCCCAGGAAAGGAATTCGTACATGTAATAGGCGATTTCAACAATTGGGAGATCGATGACAACTACCTAATGAAAAAAGATGCCTCCCAAAATCGTTTTTGGATTGAACTGACTGGGCTCACCCCCGATTATGATCATCTCTATCAATATCTTGTGGAATTTGACATCAATATTGCCGATCCGTACTCCACTTTGATTTTGGACGGGTATGGCAATGATGATTATATTGATGACACCACCTATCCAAACCTTCCTTCCTACCCGGCTGGACAGTCACATGCGATTACAGTTTTGCATACTGGCGAAACTGACTATACTTGGCAGACTACTGACTTTGACCCACCTGCAAAGGAAGATTTGGTGGTTTATGAGATATTGATCCGTGATTTTGATGAACTTCATTCTTTTGATGCGGTAAAAAACAGATTGGACTATTTGGAAGCATTGGGTATAAATGCCATTGAACTTATGCCGGTGAGTGAATTTGATGGCAATGAGAGTTGGGGCTACAATCCGTCATTCCATATGGCATTGGATAAATATTACGGCACCAAAGATGCCCTAAAATCATTTATAGACGAATGCCATTCCCGAGGTATAGCCGTGATCCTGGATGTGGTTTACAACCATGCATCTGGCCAAAATCCGTATTACCGTATGTGGAACACCGATAATGGCGGCACAGGCGGGCAAGCAAGTGCTGACAATCCGTTCTTTAATGCCACCGCTACCCATTCCTATAGTGTTTTCAATGATTTCAACCATCAACAACAAGCTACAAAAGATTATGTAAACCGAACAGTAACCTATTGGATAGAGGAATTTCAAATCGATGGAATGCGCTGGGACCTTACCAAAGGCTTTACCCAAAACTGTACTTCATCGGACGATAGTTGTACCAATAGCCCACAGGCAGATCGCGTAGAAGTTTTAAAAGGCTATGCGGATAACCAATGGGCTTCGGATGAGGATTTTTATGTGATTTTTGAACATCTGGGACAAATTGAGGAAGAAGAACAATGGGCCAATTATAGGGTTGATGAAGGTAAGGGCATCCTTTTATGGAACAAAATGTCCGACCCTTACAACGAGGCTACCATGGGTTACAATGACAGTAGCAAATCTGATTTTTCGAATGTTTCCTACATTTCAAAAGGTTTTGACCAACCTTCCGCCGTATCCTATATGGAAAGTCATGATGAGGAACGTCTTATGTACAAAAACCTACTTTATGGTAATTCCGAGGGTTCCTATGATGTTACTGATGAAAGTACTGCCTTGGGTAGAATGCAGACCGCGGGAGCTTTCTTTTTTACCGTTCCCGGACCAAAAATGATATGGCAATTCGGGGAATTAGGTTATGACATATCTATTGATGAAGGTGGAAGAACAGGTAACAAACCCATTCTTTGGGAATATGCCACTGAACCCGACCGCTTTGCCATCTATGAAACTTGGAAGGATCTGATTAAATTAAAACTGGAAGAGTCCATTTTTGCGACTACGGACTTTTCTTTGAATCTGGACGCCGCAACCGGACTTAAAACGATTCACCTAACAGACAACACCGCTACAGGTGATGAAATCAATTACGTTACCATAGTCGGGAATTTTGGGGTTACATCACAAGAGATCGTTCCCGATTTTCAAGAAACGGGAACTTGGTATAATCTATTGAATAATAATGAGCCCTTGGAAGTAACCAATACTACCAGTACTATTGCGCTTCAACCTGGGGAATTCATTGTTTTTGCCGATAATCCCAGTCTCGCGTTAATTGACCCCAACGATTTGGATGCCGATGGTGTTCCCAATACCGATGACCTTTGTGCCAATACGCCTTTTGGGGCCACGGTAGATGTAAATGGTTGTGAGATATTCTCTTTACCGACTTCCAATTTCTCGGTTAAATCCGGCAGTGAAACATGTCGCTCTAGCAACAATGGCAGCATTTCAATTTCCGCTGTGGAAAATTACAATTATTCGGCAACCCTTTCCGGCACTACAGATGCCACAAATGCATTTACATCGGAAACGGAATTTTCCGGACTTTCCGCGGGCAATTATACGGTATGCATCACCATTGAAGGGCAAACCGATTATGAACAATGTTATGACCTCACCATCACAGAACCTGAGGACCTATCGGTAAGTTCTAAGGTAGATACAAGTACTGGTAAGGTTTCACTTAGCTTAAAAGGAGGTAAGATCTATACCATAAACCTGAACGGTGAAGTTTTTACTACGACCCAAAACGAAATTACCCTGAATCTGGAAGCACAAACCAACACCATAAGTGTTTCTACAGATAAGGATTGCCAGGGGTACTATGAGGAAACCATTGTTTTGGCGAGTGAAATTTCGGTATATCCGAACCCTGTAAAAGATAGTCTGTTGTATTTAGAACTTGGAACTATAAGCGACCCTTCTGTAAACGTTGAAATCTATACACTTTCGGGCAGACAGATTTCCATATCGGATCATTATGTCAACAATGGTCAGGTACAGATCAATGTATCGAACATTCCTAACGGATTGTTTGTTTTAAAAATACATACAGCCCAAAAAACCTATCACTACAAAATCGTAAAATGATGAAAACCGTAAAATATACTCTTTCAATACTACTCTTTGGCATTTTGATTTCCTGCGGAGGAGGTGGGGATGATGACAATCCGGACCCCGTGATAATAACACCCCCTGATGCGGCAACATTGGTGTTTCCCGTAAACAATACCGAATGCCTGGAAGGTACCAATATATCGGACACCGAAAGCAGTGTTACCTTCTTATGGAATCCTTCCGACCATACGGATTCCTATATCGTAAATCTCCGGAATTTGGATACCAATACTTCGCAGACATTGAATGCAAGCACCAATGAACTGGAAATTACCCTACTAAGGGGAACCCCTTATTCTTGGACGGTAACCTCCAAAGCCAACGATACGGATGATACTGCGGAAAGTGACCTTTGGAAATTCTATAACGCAGGACCGGCCGTAGAGAATTACGCCCCATTCCCAGCAGATGTTGAGTCCCCTACAATAGGAGCCAGCATCAACTCAGGGAATATGACCTTAAGTTGGACTGGAAGTGATGTGGATAACGATATTGTTTCTTATGACATTTTCATTGATGAAAGTAATCCACCAACCACCTTATTGGGGAATACCTCCTCGAACGGCATTGCTTTTAATGCCGTGTCCGGAAAAGTATACTATTGGAAAGTAGTAACGAATGACACGGCCGGAAATACATCAACCTCTGAAATTTTCCAATTTAAGGTGAATTAAAGGTTTAAAATATTCAATACATCATCAAATCAGTTAAAATCGGACCAAATGAAAAGGATTCTATTTATACTAACAGTAGTTCTTCTACAAAGTTCAACGAGCTACGGGCAGCAACCTATAAATCGCGTTGAGCCACCCAACTGGTGGATTGGAATGCAATACAATGAGGTAGAATTAATGGTCTACGGACAGGATATCGCTTCCTATTCCGTTTCCTTGGATACCTACGAAGGGGTAACCTTAAAACAGATCAAACAAGTCCCGAACAAAAATTACCTGTTTATAGATTTGAAAATCGATGAGCGTTCGCTACCTGGAAACCTTACTCTCCGTTTCACTAAAAATGAAACCGAACCCGTTATTCACTCCTACCCATTATTGAAAAGAGACCCGGAAAGTAAAAGAGTGGCAGGTTTCAATACCTCAGATGCTATTTACCTGATTACACCCGATAGATTTGTAAATGGTGATACTGGTAACGATACTGTCGACGGACTCAAGGAAAAAGCAAATAGAACCTTTAAGGGAGGAAGACATGGCGGTGATGTACAAGGCATCGTAAATAGTTTGGACTACATAAAAGACCTAGGTTTTACGGCTATTTGGATCAATCCAATTCTGGAAAACGACATGCAAACCTATAGTTACCATGGTTATTCCACCACCGATTTTTACAAAGTAGATCCAAGGTATGGCAGTAATGAATCATTTAAATCGTTGTGTAAGGAAGCCAGCGACAAAGGCATGAAGGTCATTATGGATATGATTGCCAACCATTGTGGACTTGACCATTGGTGGATGCAAGACCTACCATCAGAGGATTGGATCAACCAATGGCCCGAATATACCGAGACCAACCACAAAAAAACAGTAATCCTGGATCCCTACGCCTCAAAAATAGACTACAAGCAATTCTTCGATGGGTGGTTCGTACCTAGCATGCCCGATTTGAACCAACGCAACGAATCCATGGCCAAATACCTAATACAAAACACCCTATGGTGGATTGAGTATTCTGGTATTTCCGGTATTCGAATGGACACCTATCCCTATCCCGATATGTATTTTATGAGTGATTGGACCAAAGCGGTGATGGATGAATACCCCAATTTTAATATCGTTGGCGAAGAATGGGTAACGCGACCAACCATTGTCTCGTATTGGCAAAAGGGAAAGGAAAACAAAAATGGATATACGTCATATTTAAAAAGTCTTATGGATTTTCCATTGCAAAATGCCTTGGTCACTTCGTTGAACAAAGAGAAAACCTGGGCATCCTCATGGACCGATCTTTATGAAACCCTAGGACAGGATTATTTATACCCCGACCCCAATAACCTAGTAGTCTTCCCTGACAATCATGATATGAGTAGGATTTATACCCAATTGAACGAAGATTTTGATAAATACAAACTCGCATTGACTTACATCGCTACGGTTCGTGGTATACCCCAAATTTATTACGGCACAGAAATATTGATGAAAAATCCCGGTACAGATGACCACGGAATCATACGATCTGATTTTCCCGGGGGATGGAAAAACGACAAGATAAATGCCTTTACCGGAAAAGGCCTATCTGCTAAGGAGAAAGAAGCCCAAGGGTTCGTAAAAAAACTGATGAACTGGAGAAAGAATTCAACTTTGGTACATCATGGCAAATTAATGCACTTTGCTCCGAAAAATCAGGATGAAATCTATGTCATGTTCCGTTATAACGACAAAGAAAAAATCATGGTCGTCCTGAATAAGAATACCAAAGACATGGAACTGGACCTTAAACCATACAAAGAAATTCTTGGCGACCAATTGACTGGAAAGGATATATTATCCGGTAAGGAATTCACAGCGGCAAAAAAAATATCGGTAAAAGCAATGGGCTCATTGATTATAGAGATCGAATAAAATATTCAGTCAAAAGTTTGATTATAGAACGGTAATTCCATTTATGGTGGACTCCCGTTCTATAATCGTAGACTTAATAATCTCTGTACGGTATGGTTCCTCCTCTTCATCCTGTGTGTTTTCTATTCGATGAATTAGCATTTTTGCAGCAACTTGTCCCATCTGAAATCCGTGCTGTGCCATTGAAGTAAGACCAGGTTTGGCATATTTGGACAGAATGCCATCCGTAAATCCGATGAATTCCATTTCTTCAGGTACCTTAACCCCTTTTTGTTGTACTAGGTTCATGCTATGGACAGCGAAAATCTCATTTACACAAATAACCGCATCAATCCCATGAGTGCTAAAAAAATCGTCTACCTTACCATTATCCAAATCGGTAAATGGTAATCTTAAAATCAATTTTTCATCAACGGGCAACCCGAAGGTTTCCAGTGCCTGTCTATATCCTGCTTCTCGACCCTTACTAACACTGAAATAATCTTCAGTAGTAATCAAGGCTATTTTTTTCCTACCATTTTCAATGAACTTTTTCACTGCCAAAAAAGCCGCTTCTTGATCATTGATCAAAACTTTGTCACAATCTATCTCATCTGTTACACGATCAAAAAGAACGAACGGAATCCCATAATCCCTCACTTGACTTAAATGATCAAAATGGTTCTTTTTTTGTGTTTCTGCCGATAAGGCCATAATAAAACCATCAACACTGCCGTTCGCCAAAAGCTCCATATTCATGACTTCCTTTTCAAGGGACTCATCCGAAACGCAGGCAATAACATTATATCCCCTTTCTTTAGAGTAATGCTCAATACCCCTGAAAACCGTAGTAAAAAAATAATGTACAATATCGGGTATGATCACCCCTATATTATTGGTACGCCTACTCTTAAGGCTTATCGCAAGATTGTTCGGCCTGTAATTATAAAGTTTGGCGAATGCCTGCACCTTTTCTATCGTATCGGCGCTAATTTCACTACTGTTTTTTAGAGCTTTTGAAACTGTTGAGATAGAAACCTCCAACTCCCGGGCAATGTGTTTTAATGTAATCTTAGTTTTCATGATGTGGTGCTTAATTTAAGTTCTACCACTGCATTTAAAGGTCTTGATCCTCCTTTTTAAAATTAAGATTTTTTTAGGATAAAGAGAAACAAAAACCGACCTAAAAAAAATCTACTTCCGATTAACATAATTACCATTTCAATTTTTTTTTAGTATAATATATATGTTATTAATAATTATTATAAATTGATATTTATTATTTCCTATTTCAATTAAGTTATTAACACGCAAACGATTTCGTTGTATTTAGATGCCAACAGGCCTATTTTTTAACATTTATTTATATATTTTTAGATACTAGAACAAAATTAACTCAACTTAAATCAATTCTTTATGAAGATTTCATTACTACGAAGCTTCTTGCTTATCGGAGCATTTTTATGCTTTGGATGGGCACAAGCTCAAGAGGTATCGGGAACTGTTTCCGATGCCAATGGTCCCTTACCGGGGGCAAGTGTTGTCGAAAAAGGGACAACCAATGGAACACAAACCGATTTCGATGGCAATTTTACCATTAATGTTGGTGAAAATGCCACACTGGTAATTAGCTATGTAGGCTTCAGTACTACAGAAATAGAAGTTAACGGCCAAACCAGCATCAATGTTACTTTAGCCGAAGACGCCCAAGCATTGGATGAAGTGGTCATTGTAGGCTATGGTTCTTCTACAAAAAAGGAAATTACATCTGCCGTAGCGGTTGTAGATGAGGAGGCATTCAATAAAGGTACCGTAAACGACGCTTCCCAATTACTTCAAGGTAAGGTTGCAGGTTTAAGTATTTACAACAAAGGTGGCAATCCCAATGAAGATGCCGTTATTCGATTAAGAGGTATTTCTACCGTAGGGGCCAATTCGGAACCGTTGGTGGTAATTGATGGTGTAGTAGGTGCCTCCTTGAACAATGTTGACCCTAATGATATTGCAAGTGTTAACGTACTTAAAGACGGTTCAGCTGCAGCAATATATGGTACAAGAGGTTCCAGTGGGGTTATTCTTGTTACGACCAAACGCGGTATTCCCGGAAAAACAAGTGTTGATTACAGCGGCTCCTTGGCCGTTTCCACTATAGCCAACCATGTGGATGTTATGTCTGCTGATGAGTTTGCCGCTGCGGGTGGTGTCGACTTAGGCCAAAGAAATGATTGGTTGGATTTGGTTACTATGGACGGGACTACCAAAATAAACAACGTTGCTATTTCCGGTGGTGATGGTAATACATCATACCGTATTTCAGGTAATTTCAGGAATGCTCAAGGCATTTTAAGGAACTCTGGATTTAAACAATATAATACCAGGGCAAGTGTAACAACATACACGCTAGATGATAAATTGAAAATTGATTTCAATATGTCATATACCAAAAGAAAAAGCCGATATGGTTTTAATGAGGCCTTACGTTACGCCCTACTATACAACCCAACCGCCCCAGTTTATGGAGTAGACTCTCCTTATCAATTCGATTCAGCCACCTTTGGGGGGTATTTTGAGACATTGGGATTATTCGATAGTTTCAACCCTGTTTCCATAATCAATCAAAACACCAATAATGGAAATAAAAGTGAGTTTACCTATAGTGCAAATTTTAATTACAAAATTTTGGACAATTGGGATTTGAACGCTCTTATTTCCCAACAGACCAGTAAATTGAGTAATAGGGAATATTATAGAACCACTTCTTTGTGGAGGGGTAATGCAACCAGCCCTAACCGTAAAGGTTTGGCCAGATTATATAATGAAGATAAGGAGTTCAAATTGTTCGAATTATATTCCACGTATAAAACTAGTGTAGGAGCTGCCGATTTGACTTTTACCGGTGGTTACTCTTGGCAAGAGAACACCCAATACGATTACTTTTTATCAATGGGGGATTTTCCTGATGATGACATTCAGTACATCAATGCTTTGGAATGGTCTCAAGATTTGGAAAATGCTGGCTTTATCGATGTGAACAGCAATGCATCTCCTGAAGATCGTATCATCGCCTTTTTCGGAAGAGCAAGTGCCACTTTTGATAATGCTATCTTTTTTAATGCATCCATTCGTCGTGAAGGGTCAACCAAATTCGGTGAAAATAATAGATGGGCAACTTTCCCTGCTGTAGGTTTAGGGGCCGATCTTAACCATTATTTGGAGCTGAACAATGTGGATCTCTTGAAAGTTCGTGTAGGATATGGGGTAACAGGAGCTTTACCATCTAGGAACGGTCTTTCTAAATCCTTGTACGAACCTGCTGATGGTCGTTTAAGCAGTAACCAGCTTACAGATGCGAACCCTGATTTAAAATGGGAGGAAAAAGCAGAAACCAACTTTGGTATTGAATTCGCCTCCGGAAGGTTAGGTGCAACTTTGGATATATACACAAGAAATGTAAGTGATTTTATTCTAGAAAGGGATGTCGACGTGACTATTTACCCAACAGGGAGACGATGGGAAAATGCAGGAGAGTTAAAATCCCAAGGATTTGAACTTGCCGTTAATTATGACATCATAAAATCTGAAGACCTCAACTACAATTCAGGAATTGTTCTTTCCAGGAATAAAACAACCTTGGAAAAATATACCATACCCCAAGAAATGAGAGGATCCCTAGGAGCTCCTGGCCAAAATGACACGGATATGATACGTATTAAGGAAGGTGAGGAAATTGGTCAAATATGGGGACCTGTTTTCACTGGAGAGGTAGTTGATGGAAGCCAAGTATTGGAAGATATTAATAATGACGGTCAACTATTAACTGCTCAAAACAATGCATTGGACCCTGATGGTGATTTTAAAGTTCTCGGTAAGGGAACTCCGGATTTTGAATTAGGTTGGACAAACCAGCTTAGCTACAAAAACTGGGATTTGAACGCCTTCTTCAGAGGGGCTTTCGGCCACAGTTTAATCAATACATACCGTGCCTTTTATGAGCCACGTGTTGGTAGTCAAGGATCTTACAATTTTGTCAACACAGAATTGGCCAATCCCGAAATCACGAATGCTAAATTCAGTTCTTTATACGTTGAGAAAGCTGATTTCTTTAAATTGGACAACCTATCGATAGGATACACCTTTGACATCAAGGAAAACAAATATGTAAAAGGAGTCCGCGTAACTGCTAGTGGCCAAAATCTATTTACAATTACCAATTATACAGGATCAGACCCTGAACCTGCCTTGCAGGATAGAGGTTCTGAAGCGGACAATGGAGGATTTACCACAACCGATGCTTTCGACCCACTTATTCCCGGTATCGACAGAAGGAGCAATTATTTTTCTGCACGCACCTTTACACTGGGGCTAAACATAAACTTTTAAAAAATAAGCGATGAAAAAAAATATATTTAAAATATTAATGATGTGCAGCGGGGTCTTTTTGACTTCATGTACTGATTTGGAAGAAGATTTGATCGGCGAAATCGACAGGCCCGTGAGTATTGAAGAAGCCAGCAGTGATTTTGAAGGTGGTGGCAACGGTGGCAATGATGCCCTAAGCGTCGCATTTAGTCAATTGCGGGATGCAGGTAGTGCAAACCATGGAGGTTATTGGTCTGTACAATCCGTTTCAACGGATGAAATGGCCGTAACCCAAAAAGGAGGTGACTGGTACGATGGTGGAATATGGATTGATATGCACCGTCACACTTATGGCCCTTCCAGTGGTCCCGTTGAAGGCACTTGGAACCAGCAGTATACGGCAATTGCCGCGTGTAATGATTTATTGGGGACTTCCTTGGATGCCAACCAAACTGCCCAGATAAAAGTTTTAAGGGCTTTGTTCTATTTTAGGTTGTTAGATCTTTTTGGTCGTGTTAAATTAATCACCTCCACAGGTACCGACGCACCCCAATCTTCGAGGGCAGATGTTTTTGCTTTTGTCGAAAGTGAATTGCTAAACGCTTTGGGCATTAGTGCCGTTAATGCCTCTATGGATTTATCTTCAAGTCCGTTGGGAGTCGAGGTCAATCCGTATCGTGTTAATCAATATGCAGCACTAGGATTGTTATCTAAATTATATTTAAACGCAGAAGTTTATACAGGCACTCCGAGATACCAAGAGGCCGCTGATGCCGCTTCTTATGTCATTGACAACTCAGGCTATGTACTTTGTGGTGTTGGATGTAGCGTTCCTAACCCAGGAAAAAGACCCTCAGTTGCTTCCGATCCTGATGAATTGGAAGGATATGCTGCGGTTTTTGCCCCTAACAACCAAGATAACCCAGAGATTATCTGGTCGGTCGCCTATGATGGGGTAACAGGTGGAGGAATGAACTTCGGGGTGATGTCATTACACTATTCCAGCCAATTTACATGGAACCTAACTGACCAACCTTGGAATGGATATTCAGCCTTAGAGGATTTTTATAATTCTTATGATGATGCTGACGCCCGTAAAGAAGCTAGTTTTATCATAGGTCAACAATTCGACTACAACGGATCGGCTATTTTGGATTATGCCGCTACAGACGGAGAATTGGAGTTGGATTATACAGCCGAAATAAATGAATTGGAGCCCAATGCCTCTAGAAAAGGTGGTGCACGATTAGGTAAATTCAGTCATAGACTTTTTGAAAGATCGGACATGGATAATGATATGCCTATTATCCGACTAGGGGAGCTTTATCTAATACGTGCGGAAGGTATGGCAAGAACAGCTGGTGATTGGTCAATGGCCGCAGCAGATGTAAATACCATTAGGGCAAGAGCTGGTTTAGGAGTCATGACCTCAATTGATGCTGATTCCTTTTTGGCAGAACGCGGACGTGAAATGTTCATGGAGGCCACTAGGAGACAAGATTTGATTCGTTTTGAAAAATATGATGATCCATGGTGGGAGAAAACAAACAATGATGCCTATAAATCATTGTTCCCTATTCCTCAACCTCAAATTGATGCAGCAGAAGGTACATTAACCCAAAACCCTGGGTATTAACACCTAGTTTTATTGAATTAAAAGGGTTACATTTAGTAACCCTTTTTCAATTTAGGTCAACCAAATGAAAGCCCATATTTTATTGGCCATAAGCCTAGTTTTAACCCTCTCATGTTCTCGTGATGACAAGCAGGGGACATTATCTAATCAACATCCTCTTTTTAAACTTAGGGACAACTGTGGCATAGATTTCCAGAATACACTGACGTATACTGAGGATTTTAACCCATACACATATCGTAATTTTTACAATGGTGGAGGGGTTGCTATTGGTGACATTAACAATGATGGACTACCCGACCTCTATTTTACCGGAAACATTGTAGATAACCGCCTTTATTTGAACAAAGGGAATTGGCAATTTGAAGATATCACGGAGAATTCCGGTGTAGCCTGTAAGAACATATGGTCTACAGGGGCAACATTCGTTGATATTAATCATGATGGTAAATTGGATATTTATGTTTGTAAATCCGGGAAACCGGAAGGTGGAAATAGGCATAATGAACTTTTTATCAATAACGGAGACCTCACCTTCTCTGAACAGTCCGAAAAATACGGCTTGG
>TARA_R110001583_G_scaffold169781_1_pt1 | contig 21377 bp, 18 predicted proteins | sample TARA_R110001583 | Tara Oceans TARA_R110001583 (sample SAMEA4398432) | marine metagenome | biome: Polar Biome; feature: [MES] marine water layer (ENVO:01000295) within the mesopelagic zone...; material: water (ENVO:00002006), including particulate matter (ENVO:01000060) such... | reverse complement strand
AACGAAGCAATAAAACGATTGCTCGTGAACTGAGACGATGCCTCAATAGTAAATATTGTGCTGAGACAGCTCACACTCATGTCACCATGATCAGAACGCAGGCTCGCAAGTTTACAAAACGAAGTCAGGAATTGATCTATAAAGTGGAAGGTTCACTCAAATTGAGCTTCACTCCAGAGCAGATAGCAGGACGGTTAGCCAGAGAGATGCCAACACTAAAAGTCTGTTACAATACTGTCTACAGCATTATTTTTAAGTAAGGGTGGCGACATAAATTAGCAAGACAAGGAAAGTCCTACAAGCCGCGCAAAGGCGCTATGGCAGGGGCTCACCTTATTCCTAACCGAATCGATATCGACCAGCGCACTAAAGAGGTTGATGACAAGCAAGCGATAGGCCATTGGGAAGGCGATACGGTTTATGGTCAAGATGGCTACCTCGTCACGTTGATGGAGCGAGTCACCAAGCTTTTATTGACCTGTCGCGTTAAGAACAAGACGAAAAAATTGGTCTCTAAAGTCATTAAAAAATTGTTAAAGCCTTTTAAGCATGTTTGCCATAGCATTACGTTTGACAATGGAGGCGAGTTTTCAGGCCATCAAAGTATTGCCAAAGCGCTGAAATGTAAAACCTATTTTGCCAAGCCTTATCACTCATGGCCGTGTGGTCTTAATGAAAATACCAATGGTCTACTGAGACGTTTTTATCCTAAGGGATTCGCTATAGGTAAGCTTACTGAGCAGGACATTGCAGACACACAAATGCTAATAAACTTTAGGCCTAGAAAGACGCTAAACTATCTCACACCAATTGAAGTATTATTAAATAAGCGTGTGTCAATTATTGCTGCAATCTACTAAGTTTAACTTCACAATATTAAAAAGCATGGCTGTTTTGATTGATGCTATTCTCTATTTAAGATCAACTAGATAAATAATTCATCCTTGTTGCTATCCAATTTACTTTAAAAGATATGCATAGATAGATTTCGAAATTCATACTGTTATTTTATTGTTGAAGGTTAATTTGAAGCTATTAATTACTGGTGGCACTGGTTATCTAGGTGGTCGATTGGCTCAGTTTTTTGACCATGAAACTAATTATCACTTGTTTTTAGGAACAAGAGAAGTTTCCGAGGATATTACGCCGAATGAGCGAATTAAGTTTGTCGAAACCTGCTGGGCGTCTCAAGCTCAATTATCTGAGATTTGTGAAGGTATTGATGCAGTTATTCATTTAGCCGGAATGAATGCGGGTGATTGCGCTAAAGCCACCCAAAATCAATTAGAGGAAGATGTTAAGCAGACAAGGCGTTTGTTATCAGCAGCAATTGATAAAGGAGTTAAACGATTTATCTACTTGTCTACGGCTCACGTTTACAGTTCAAATTTGGAGGGGACTATCGATGAAAATACTCCAACACTTAATGAACATCCATACGCAACTAACCACATTGCTAAAGAAAATTTAGTACGAAAAGCTCATGAAAATGGCGATATTGAAGGGGTTGTTATTAGGCTTTCGAATGCTTTTGGAGCTCCGGTAAGTGAGAAAGTAAATTGTTGGATGTTGCTCATAAATGATTTATGTAGGCAAGCTACAATATCTAGTGAAATGGTGTTGAAATCAACCGGTCAACAGCGGCGTGATTTTATTGCTATTACTGATGTATGTATAGCAATTCAGCATTTATTGGAAATATCTCGTGATTTAATTGGTGATGGACTTTTTAATCTTGGAGGGCGTTTCAGTCCAACGGTGTTAGAGATCACAAAGAATATAGCTAATAAATTTTATGAGTGTTCAGGGAATAAACCTGAAATAATATATGCTAAGGTTGATGATAAAAAAACAACGGAATTGAATTTTCAAATAAAAAAAATACTGGACAGTGGCTACTTGCCTTCGAATAAAATAGATACTGAAATATATGAGCTTATTTCATTTTGTCGAAGTTATATGAAGTGATTTATTTTTAGCTTGTTTCGAATGTTTGATTTTATAATTAAGGTTAGGTATGTAATGGTTGTTTTTCGTTTAAATTTTTTGCCGATATTGATGTTGGCTATACTTATATTTCAAGTCTCTGTATTACCTGATACTTTAAATATGAAGCTATTGGCTCGTGTGGCTAACGCTTTGATTTTAGTGATGCTTCTAATTTGGGTTTTTCTTACCGTAAATAGAAAACAGTCGGCATTGATGTGGTCCTTTTTTACCTTACCTTGTTTTTTGGTTCTGGCCGGATTTAGTATTAACTTCTTAATGGCATTGAGTCCAGAAACTTTAGGTCAAGCGGGAAAATTTATTCCATGGCTAAGTTTATTGGTTATACCGTTTGTAAGAAAGGCAAATGTCGAAATTTTTTGGGACTATTTCTATAAGTTCATGTTTGTTTCTATTTCTATTTCTATCATTGAGTATGTTGCGGTATTTTCAGGGTATTTGACGCCTGTCGTGATAGAGACTGATCGTGGGGTTTTTTATAAAGGCATATTTTCAATTTTTCACTATTTGGAGGGAGGTATTGTCTATTACAGGTTTTATGGGATATTCGCAGAACCTGGTACTACGGCCATGTTTGTTCTCCCAGCCCTTGTTTATGCAGTGATTTTTAAAAAGTATATTGCTGCGTTAGTGTTTGTTGTTGCAATGATTTTGACAGACTCTCTTGGAGGAGTTGTCAGCTTGCTTGTTACATTGTTTCTTTTTTTTCTATGGAAAACTGCGGGAAGGACAAAGGCGTCTTTTTGGAGTAGGTGCGTTGTTTTTATTTTAATGCCAATCTTGTTTCTAATGGTTGCAGATAACTTAACTGAGCAATATGAACATAAACAGTTGTCAGCAAGTCTTCGTGAAGATAATGTGTCAAATTTTATTGAGAATATAGGTGAAATAATAGTGGCCAACCCGTTTGGATTTGTTTTAAAGGGTAAGTCGATGTCTGAACTGGCTGATGAAAATGAAGGTTTTCTAGGCTCGAACTTTACTTTTTATACAGCCTTTGTTTTAGGGGGGGTGTTAAGTTTTGTCGGGTATACTATTTTCTTTTTCTTAAATATATATTTATGTACTAAGTTTTATTTAAAGGGTTTCAGCTCTGATAAAATTCTCGCGTGTGCGATGATTTCACTTCCAGGTTTGTTGTTATTTTGCTTTCAACGCACAACTATTCTTGAAACTGCGTTGTATTCATTTTTGTTTGCGATTCCGTTAGTTACTTTAATCAATTACAGTCCTTCTAAGAGCATCATCAAGTCTGTATACTAATTTGGTAAGGATAAATAGTTAAGTCGAAAAGTATAGGTATAGGTATTCAGTAATGCGTAGTTATTTTTTATGTCTATGATGATGTTTAGCCTTTTATTTCTCTAGTTGGCCACTAAGGGGCTTTGGCTTTTCTATGACTGCGAACTGGCTCTATTGTTTATTTGAAGGGGGAGGATGTGAATCTTGTTAGTGTTGTTATGCCAACTTTTAACCAGGCTGAGTACATTAGGTCAGCGATAGCCTCGGTTTTAGCGCAAGACTACTCATTATTTGAGTTAATAATAATCGATAATTATTCGAGAGATGGCACTTTTGAAGTTATTAACTCTTTTAACGATGAACGAATAAAATACCTTCAATTTAATAACCAAGGTGTCATTGCTGCGGCTCGAAATTATGGTGTTAAGTATGCTCAAGGCAGTATTTTAGCTTTTTTGGATTCTGATGATATTTGGCGAGAGGATATGTTAAGTTCTCAGTTAACACTTCTTTCGGATGATATTGGTTTAGTATCTTCTTGTTTCTTGCCGATAGGGAATGTTATTCGGTGTAAAAACCACTTAAAACATATCAGACACACTGAGCAATTACGAATGAGTTATATGGATCTAATTCACAGTAATTCGATTATGACTTCTTCTGTAGTTATGCGTAAAGATGTTTTTGTAAGAGCAGGTGGTTTTGACGAAAGCATTGATTTTAGATTTATAGAAGATTGGGAATTGTGGCTAAGAGTGGCTGCAAAAAAAGATTTTTTCATAAATGGTAAAACGCTGCTGCAATACCGTATATCGTCAAAAACCGATCGTGATTTGAGAGATGTTAAACTGCGGACTCTATTGATTATACAGAAAAATTTCGATATGGGCTTAATTGACGATAGTTTGTTTAAACAGCTGCAAGCTAATTGTTATGTTGATATAGGTAAAGCTTTTCTCGATATGAATGACCGAAATGGTATAGATTATTACAGAAGGTCGCTACGCTTTTCGATTGGCCTAACAAACAAAGTTCGTGCTTTGGGAGGTTTAGGTTTGTTTTACGTGCCCTCTGGAATCAGAGTGAAACTTATTGGTGTGCTGTACATGCTAAACTCGAAGTTATCTCAGTTGAGGAAAGGCTATTAGTACAGCGTTTTTTAATTATTTTAAAAATGCCCTGTTATATAATCTTCACGATAGCTTTGTTACTTCTTATTTTTCAAGGAAACCCTGTGAGCCATAAAGTATTAATAATTGGGCCTAAACCGCCCGCTATTGGCGGTATTGCCTCGATAGTTTCCCTGCTACACACTCATTTATCTGATATTGAGATTCTTGATTCCGCTAAACCTTCAGACAGGTTGGCAAAGGTAGTTCACCCGATTGTGCTAATGTTACGCATTTTATTTTATTGTTTAACTCATTCTCGCTGCAAAGTACTGTTCTTTTCCAGTGCATATCGTTCGTTTTGGGAGAAGTCCTGTTGGGCTTTGATAGGCCGACTTTGCAGGGCAGAGGTTTTTGTCGTAATGGTAGATGGTAACTTTCCCGAGTTTTATGCTGGAATTTCCAATCGAAAAAAGTGGCTTGCCAGATATTTTATGACTGGAGTGACGGTTGTAGCGCAGTCCCCATCGTGGAAACTGTTTTTTCAAGGTGTTTTTCCTTCGTCAAAGTTAGATACTATTATTGGTGGTATTGATGTAGATTTTTTTCAACCTGAAGTTAATCGTCAATCTCCTCACATATTAAATGTGCTTTACGTCGGTTGGATCATTAAGGAGAAAGGTGTTCATGATATCTTGGCTGCCTGTCATGAACTCAAAGAAAAAGTTATAAATTTTAAGGTAGATTTAGTCGGTCCGATTTACTGTGACAGAGTTGAGTTAGAACAATTGATTAAGCAATACCAACTTGAGAATGTGGTAACAATAGTAGGTGCGATTCATTCACGTGAAGCATTAAGGGCAAAGTATAGCTCTTCAGATGTGTTTTTGTTTCCATCTCATTATGAGGGGTTTCCAATGGCATTGTTGGAAGCTCTGGCCTGCGGTCTTCCTTCTATTGGTACTAATGTTGGAGGTATTCCAGATATTTTGGATCATGGAAACTGTGGACTTATTATAGAGTCTCGTAATCCAAAGGATATTTCTAATGCGTTGCAGCGTTTATTGACTGATGAGCAATTACGTATTGAGCTAAAAGTAAAGTCACGAGAAAGGGCTGTCAATGAGTTTTCGATATCTTCAAGTGTTGGTAGCTATAAGACCTTGCTTGGATTGGCAAAGGATTAAGGTATGTCATTACGAATCGCAATAATAGGTGCAGGATTTATTGGTCTGAACTTGGCCGAGGCATTTTTACTCAAGGGTTATGTTGTTAACGTGCTAGACCGGGGCGAAAAGCCTGATAATTTAACATATTCAGGCCTGTCTTGGTTGCAAGGTGACGTAGGTGACAAAGAACTGGTATCTGAATTGTTAAGTCAATCTGACATCGTTTTTTATCTGGTTTCCTCCACAGTTCCCGGAGACGATGTTGACGTAAGTAAGGAGCTGTTTTTAAACGTTTCACAACTTATTCAAGTTTTGGACCTTTGTGAGCTTTACAGTGTTAAAAAATTCATATTTTTCTCATCTTCTTCAGTGTATGGTGCCCAAACAGTTGTTCCAATTAGTGAGTCTTGTGTTCCACTACCTATCAGTGCTCATGGTGTTCAAAAGCTGACGATGGAGTATTACATTGGTCTGTTTTCTAGGCGTTCAGATACTGATTGTAATATTGTTCGCTTATCTAATCCTTTTGGGCCTGGGCAAAATATTCATGGCAGGCAGGGGTTTATTAGTATCGTCATTGGTCACTTGAAACAAGTAAGCTCTGTTAATATTAGAGGTTCTGGAGATGATGTTCGGGACTACATATATATTGACGATGTAGTTGATGCATGCCAGTTATTAATGACATCTGAATCAAAGCAATTGGTGTTCAATATGGGTTGCGGTTTAGGCTATAGCTTGAATGATGTGATTGGTATCTTTGAGCAGCAGCTTGGGTATACACTTCCGGTTTTGCACACAAAATGTCGGGAATCTGACATTCCAGTCAGTGTTTTAGATTTATCCAAAATGAATAATGAGTTTGGGTTTAATCCAAGAGTTTCTTTGGCATCTGGAATTAAGAAATTCTTGATTTATCATAATGTCTTGCCAGATGTTTAAAATGTTTTTTCTTTGTATCTTTTAAAATAATGAAATGGACACCCCTTTCTATACTGAGTAAGTCAGTTTAAAAGGAGGTCGTTATGTATACTATTCATACAATAGGTATTGATTTAGCAAAATCTGTTTTTCAGTTATGCGCTTTTAATAAAGTTGGAAAAAAGATAATAAATAAGGTGTTACGTCGAAACCAAGTCCTTAAGTTTTTAACTAATATAGAGGTTTGTTTGGTAGGAATGGAAGCTTGTGGAAGCGCATATTATTGGGCGAGAGAGATAAGGAAATTAGGTCATACTGTGAAGTTAATGCCACCACAATATGTAAAGCCCTATGTTAAAACGAATAAGAATGATGCAGCGGATGCCGAGGCCATTTGTGAAGCGGTTACTCGACCAAATATGCGTTTTTTGTCTGTTAAAAGTGAAGAGCAACAAGCTTTGCTTTTACTCCATCGAGAATGAGACGGTGTTGTATGAGACCGAACGGCTTTAATTAATCGAATTAGGGCAAGTTCGCAGGAATTTGGTGTCAGTATTCCTGCAGGAAGGTTTCGCTTACAGATATGGTTTAGAGAAGATTTTGCTTTAGTTGAAGATTGTCTGCCTACGATGTTGTGTAATCATATTAAGGCGATGCAATCTAGATTAATGGATTTAGAAAAATACCTAGATGGCCTAGATACACAAATTGATAGAGCGAGTCAATAAAGTCGCCAATGTCAGGCTATTAGAGAAATTCCAGGTGTTGGTCGATTAACCTCATCAGCGTTAGTGGCGAGTATTGGTGATGCAAGAGAATTGGATTCTGGTCGTCAACTTTCTGCTTGGTTGGGTTTGGTACCGAGCCAACACTCAAGAGGAGGAAGGTCACTTTTACTAGGCATTAGTAAACGAGGTTATTCGTATTTAAGGCGAATGTTTATTCATGGTGCTAGGGTGGTTGGTCATAAGGCATATTAAACCGTGAAAGCCTTATTATGGGTGGATTACAAACCTGTTAAATAGAATGCATAAAAAACAAAGTCATTGTGGCATTAGCCAACAAATTGGTAAGAGTTGTTTGGGCGATACTTGCACGGGATCAAAAATATCAGGTTCAAATGATCTAAATTTTAAAGAGTAATACACCAAGTTTTGCTTAGTAAAAAAGAGTGATGGCAAGATAGGTAAGACCGTGACTTGGAAATTCTGGGACTAACATCATTTCGTTGAAAACACCAAAATGATTAGAACCAAGTCAGCGGAGTTCATCAGGGATAAAAGCTAAAAAGCTTTACTAAAAATCCGAATAGATGGCTGCAAAACTGTTCTTGTTAGATCTTGATTTTGCTTGCAAAAATCGGGGTGTCCATAGATGTTATGTTAATTCAATATGTAAAGGCAGTGTTATGTGCGGTATAGCGGGTGGTTACGGTCAGTTGAGTCTCAGTGTTTTGAAGAGCATGGCTCAAAAAATGAATCATAGGGGACCGGATTATCTTAGTTTTTCTAGCATAGGTAATGTTCATTTAGCACATGCAAGACTAAGTATTATCGATTTGTCTGCTGATAGTAATCAGCCTATGTGGGATTCTCAGACAAGAGCACGCATTGTATTTAACGGTGAGATATACAACTATCGTGACCTTCGCAAGGAGCTTGAGCAAAAAGGCGTTCAGTTTCATTCACACGGTGATGCTGAAGTCTTGCTTAATTTATACTTAGAAGAGGGTGAGGAATGTTTGAATAGAATTAGCGGCATTTTTTCATTCTCCATTTGGGATGCTCGTTCTGACCAGTTTTTTATTGCCAGAGATAATTATGGTGTTAAACCACTTTATTATTCTCAAAATAGCGAAGGTTTCTTTTTTGCTAGTGAAATAAAGTCGTTGTTATGTGTGGACTCTATAGAGCGTGAAATTAATCTTGATAGCTTGTATAGGTCATTGGTTTTTCTCTGGAGTCCAGGTGAAGAAACATTGATTAAAGGCATTAAGAAAGTAAAGCCTGCGCATTTTATGGTTGTGAAAGGCGGTAAGGTTATTCGTTATGAGAAATACTGGGATTGGCCTGCCTATCAGCCTGATCTCTCCACTGATTCAATATCTCATCAAAGCCAGATTATCAAAGCTTTAGACTCGGCTGTTAAAGAGCAACTTGTTGCAGATGTAAAAGTGGGATCATTTTTATCTGGTGGCCTTGATTCAAGCCTGATCGTAGCGCTAGCGAAACAGAATCTTGAAAGTGGTATTTGCTGCTTCACGATTGATTCAGGCGGTGATGATCTGTTAAAAGATGGCTTTGAAGATGATTTACCTTACGCAAAAAAAGTGGCAGCACATTTAAATGTTGAACTTGATGTCCTTAAAGTAACTCCAGATATTGCCAAACTCTTACCTAAAATGATTTATCATCTTGATGAATTGCAAGCAGACCCAGCGCCTATAAATGTATTATTAATTTGTGAACAGGCCAAGAAAAAAGGAATAAAAGTATTGCTTTCTGGGGCTGGAGGTGATGATATTTTTACTGGATATCGTCGGCATTATGCAGTTAGCGTAGAAAAATATTGGTCTTGGCTACCAAAGCCTACTCGTAGTCTACTTAGGTCGGCTACTTCTTTGTTACCAAAAGATCGAGCTGTAACTCGACGGATTTCTAAAGCTTTTCAATACGCTGATTTAGTGGCAGATGAACGCTTGTTATCTTATTTTTTTTGGTTAGATCCTTCTATAGCTCTTAGTCTATTTAAATGTACTGACCAAATAAGTAATACACCATTTCAGTTTATATATGACGAAATGGCTCAAGTTCAAACTAATGATCCTGTTGAACGTTTGCTTACCTTAGAGCAGAAATATTTTCTTGTGGATCATAATTTTAATTACACTGATAAAATGAGTATGGCGGCAGGAGTCGAGGTAAGAGTGCCATTTTTGGATAAAAGAGTAATTAGCGCAGCTGCAAAAGTTCCTTCAAGTCTCAAACAAGAAGGGAGGATTGGGAAGTCCATTTTAAAAAAAGCAGCAGAAAAATTTTTACCTAATAATATCATTTATAGGTCTAAGTCTGGCTTTGGTGCTCCTTTACGTACCTGGTTAAAAAATGATTTGTCAGAGTTAGTGGATACTTTATTAAGCGTTGACACTATTAATAATCGTGGGATTTTTAATGCTGAAAAAGTGCAGCAACTGCTAGATGATGATAGAGCTGGTAAGGCTGATTATTCCTATCCAATATTTGCTTTATTGTGTTTTGAAATTTGGTGTCAACAATTTTTAGATTAAGAGATTTTTATGAAGCAAGTATTACAAGACATGTCAAAGGGAGGGTCATCAATTGTCGAAGCACCGACCCCGTCTCCAACTAAAAACAATGTTGTAATTAACACTTCTACAACGCTCATTTCTGCCGGAACTGAAAGGATGCTGGTTGATTTTGGCAAGGCTAACCTAATTGATAAAGCCCGCTCTCAACCAGATAAAGTTAAGATGGTGCTTGAAAAAGTGCAGACAGATGGGTTGATGACAACGGTTGATGCTGTTAAGTCTAAGCTTGCGCAACCACTTCCTCTAGGCTATTGCAATGTAGGTGTGATTGAAAGCGTAGGTAAAGGTGCTGATCACTTTAAAGATGGTGATAGAGTTGTTTCTAATGGCCCACACGCTGATGTTGTTCGTGTTGCTAAAAACTTAGTTGCTAAAATTCCTGGCAATGTGACGGATGAAGAAGCATCTTTTACTGTTGTTGCAAGTATTGGCCTGCAGGGCATCCGCTTAGCAAATCCAACTATGGGCGAATGTTTTGTTGTCACTGGCGTCGGTCTTATTGGTTTGTTAACCGTGCAAATGCTACGTGCGCAAGGTTGTCGAGTACTGGCAATTGATTTTGACCAGTCAAAGCTGGATTTAGCTAAGCAGTTTGGTGCAGAGACGTGTAACCCTGGAAAAGGGGAAGACCCTGTAGCGGTTGGTATGGCGTTTAGCCGCGGCGTGGGTGTTGATGGTGTGATCATTACAGCATCAACTAAATCAAATGACCCTGTCACGCAAGCTGCTAGGATGAGCCGTAAACGCGGTCGTATTATCTTGGTGGGTGTAATTGGCCTTGAGCTAAGTCGCGCCGACTTTTATGAGAAAGAGCTTACGTTCCAAGTTTCTTGCTCGTATGGGCCTGGACGTTATGATCCTAGCTATGAAGAACATGGAAATGATTATCCACTGGCATTTGTCCGTTGGACGGAGCAGCGTAACTTTGAAGCGATATTAGACATGATGTCTGGCGGACAGCTCAATGTTAAGTCACTCATCACGCACCGTTTTAAGTTTGAAAATGCAAGTGATGCCTATGAGTTGCTAACAACAGATAAAAGTGCACTTGGTATATTGTTACAGTTCGATTCACCTTTACAGGGACGCCACAAAAAAACGATTAAATTAAGACCTGTTCTTGAATATCAAGCAAACGAACCTATAGTAGGTTTTATTGGTGCCGGTAATTACGCTTCCCGTATGTTGATTCCTGCCTTTAAAAAAGCGGGTGCACAGTTCCATAGTATTGCGACGTCTGGCGGTATTAATGGTGTTATTCATGGTAAAAAAGCGGGCTTTTCTGAGGCCACTACAGACACGCAAACGCTGATTGAAAATTCAAGTATTAATACTATTGCAATCGTAACTCGTCATAATAGCCATGCTTACTTTGTAAAAGAAGCGCTCAAAGCAGGTAAGAATGTCTTTGTTGAAAAACCATTAGCCATAACTTATGAAGAGCTGGTCGAAGTGAAAGATACTTATTATGAAGCTATTAAAGCTGAAAAGGCACCTAAATTAATGGTTGGCTTTAACCGTCGTTTTTCGCCACAAGTCCAAAAAATGAAAGCGTTGCTAGAGCCAATAAAAGAGCCTAAGTCGTTTATTATGACTATGAACGCAGGGATTATACCAGCAGACCATTGGACACAAGATAATAATGTCGGTGGTGGCCGTATTATTGGAGAGGCTTGTCACTTTATAGATTTAATGCGCTATTTAGCGGATAGTGAAATAGTTTCTGTTCAAGCGCGTAGAATGGGTGATACTGATTCAGTAGAGGTTACAGAAGATAAAGCTGCTATCATTTTAGGCTTTGCTGATGGTTCGTTTGGCACAATTCATTATTTTGCCAATGGTGCTACTAGTTTTCCTAAAGAGAGAGTCGAAGTGTTTGCGGCGGGAGGCACACTTCAGTTGGATAATTTTATTAAATTAAAAGGCTTTGGTTGGAAAGGTTTTAAAAAGCTTAATCTATGGAAGCAAGATAAAGGTCAAACTGCTTGTTCTGCTGCTTTTATCAATGCTATAAAACAAGGTTTAATATCACCAATACCTGCTGATGAGCTATTCGAAGTCGCTAAAGTAACCATTGATATTGCTGAGCAGTTGCGTGTACAAAAATGAGCTTAGTTAAAGTAAAAACAGCACTCGGATTAGGTTTACCGAACCTAGCTCGAGTGTTTGCATACCAGCTAGGGATAAAAACAGGGCTTAATAGAGTAAAAAATATCACTAGTGAAATTAAGCCGGGTAATTTTTTTACTTCGTATACAGGTCTTATATCTAATAGCCCGAGCAATACTCAGTGGAACGATAAACATACTTACTTTGGCTTTGAAAGAGCTAACTTAGCGATCCCTAATTGGCATCAAAGTTGTTTAAATAGCGAGCTGTCTCCTTCTGACAAACCTTGGTATTTAATTAGTGATTTTAATAACCAATTAGGTGATATCAAAGGCGTTTGGGAAGCATCACGTTTTGATTGGGTAGTTGGCTTTTCTCAACAAATAGCAACTGGTGATGAAAGCGCATTTATAAAAATAAACGCATGGTTAAATGACTGGATAGAGAAAAACCCTACCTATTACGGGGTGAATTGGAAGTGTGGACAAGAGGCTTCAATAAGAGTGATGCATTTAGCATTGGCTGCATTTTTATTAAAACAAACCCAAAATACTACCCCAGCATTGTTAAGCTTAATAAAAGCACATTTAAAGCGAATATCACCAACAATTATGTATGCGGTTGCTCAAGATAATAACCACGGTACATCTGAAGCAGCAGCGCTCTATATTGGCGGGTCATGGCTTTTGTTAAATGGTGATAAGGACGGAATTAAATGGCAAAAACAAGGTTTAAAGTGGCTGGAAAATAGAGCCAATAAATTAATTGAAGAAGACGGTAGTTTTAGTCAGTATTCTGTAACTTATCATCGAGTCATGTTAGATACTTATAGCTTAGCCGAGGCGTGGCGACAAAAACATAGTTTATCTCTATTTACTGAACGCTTATATACAAAGTTAAAAGCTGCTACTAATTGGCTGTTTTATTTTACTGATATTAAAAGTGGTGATGCACCGAATTTAGGTGCTAATGATGGTGCACGCCTAATACCGTTAACAGCTACCGATTATCGTGATTTTCGACCATGTGTACAACTAGCAAGTGCCTTGTTTTTAGATAAGTCGGCCTACAAAGGTGATGGTGATTTTAATATTCCATTTAAATGGCTAGAACTGAAAATACCAGAACAGTCCATCGCAAGCAAGGCCCCGAAAGACTTTATTGATGGCGGCTACGCCTATTTAATCACCTCAAATGCAGCGCTTTATTTTAATTACCCTATGTTCAAGTTTAGGCCAAGCCAGAGTGATGTATTGCATATCGATTTTTGGCTGAATGGTGAAAATATATTTCGGGATGGTGGTACATTTAGCTACAATGCAGGGCAAAAATATATTGATTATTATGGTGGTGTAAAAAGCCATTGTACTGTCGAGTTTGATTCGCATGAACAGATGCCACGTTTAAGTCGTTTTTTATTGGGTGATTGGTTAAAAACGTCGATTAAAAAAGAGCTTGTTGTTACAAATGAAGAGCAAACTGTTACTGCAGGCTATAAAGACCGCTTTGGTTGTGAGCATACCCGAACAATTAAATTGCAGCCTTGCTCGTTAGTAATACAAGATATTATCAGTGGGTTTAAAGCAAAGGCCGTATTGCGATTTAGGCTTGCCCCTGCGGCTTGGAAGTTAGTTGGAAACAGCATTGTTAGTGAGTTGTGTACAATTAATTTTTCAGCAGATGTAACTATAAAGCGTATTGAATTAACCGCAGGTTTTGAATCTCGCTATTATTATCAAGAATCTGAAATTCCAGTACTCGAAATTGAAGTGCATGAGCCTGGGGTACTTACCACGGAAGTAAAGTTTTAATTATGAATGTTTTATATTTTCACCAACATTTTTCTACACCAAACGGTTCTACAGGTATCCGTTCTTATGAAATGGCACAGAGTTTACTAAAGCACGGGCACCAAGTGACTATGGTATGTGGTAGTTATGGCGGTGGAGAAACAGGTTTAACCTCAGGTTTTATAAAAGGCCGCAGGGAAGGTGTGGTTGATGGCATTCATATAATAGAGTTTGATTTAGCCTATTCAAATGCCGATGGGTTAATTAAGCGCGCAGGAACATTTTTAAAGTTTGCACTTAAAAGTATTGGTATTTCGTTAACGCATAAATACGATGTGGTTTTTGCAACTACAACTCCTTTAACTGCCGGGATTCCGGGTATCTTTGCGCGTTGGCTTAGAGGTAAACCTTTTGTATTTGAAGTTCGTGATTTATGGCCAGAATTACCAAAAGAGATGGGGGTAATTAAAAATCCGCTAGTGTTAGCTGCGATGTCTATGCTTGAGTGGTGTTCGTATCGTTCAGCCCACCGTTGTATAGGTTTGTCACCTGGTATTGTTGAGGGTATTAAAAAATGTGGTGTAAAGGCAAATATGGTTGAAATCATACCAAATGGATGTGATTTAAGTATTTTTGCTGAAAATGTAAGCTCTTGGCGGCCAGATGGTGTTGCAGACACTGATTTGATGGCTGTATTTACTGGTACTCATGGCATAGCTAATGGTTTGGATGCTGCTTTAGATGCTGCTGCTGAGCTTAAAAGACGCGGCCGTCACGATATTAAACTGGTTTTTGTTGGTCAAGGTAAACTAAAAAATAGCTTGCAAGATAGAGCAAAACTAGAAGATCTTAATAATGTAATATTCCACCCTCCTGTCAATAAAAGTAAACTTGCTGAGCTAATGAAAGGGGCTGATATTGGCTTACAGTTATTAGCTAATATTCCTGCCTTTTATTACGGTACATCGCCAAACAAATTTTTTGATTATATTGCTGCTGGTTTGCCAGTGCTTAATAATTACCCTGGCTGGTTAGCGGGTATGATTATAGACAACAACTGCGGTTATGCCATTGAACCCAATAGCGCTTCTGCGTTTGCAGATGCGCTAGAACACGCTGCAGATAATAAGGAACTGTTACCAGAAGTGGGTGAAAGAGCGCTGGCTTTAGCAAAATCAGATTTTAATCGCCACAAATTAGCAGATAAGTGGGTGGCATGGGTTTCGGGAGTCAAAAAATGAAGCGTTTTTTTGATTTTATAGTTGCTCTCGGTGTACTGTTTGTTTTATCGCCAGCAATAATTTTAGTCGCTGTCTTAATTCGCTTTAAACTCGGTTCACCTATTTTTTTCACTCAAAACCGCCCAGGTTTAAATGGCAAAGTTTTTAAAATGATGAAGTTTCGTAGCATGCTCGACGGTAGGGATAAGCAGGGTAACTTGCTGCCTGATAATGAGCGTATGTCGAAGTTTGGTACTTTTTTGCGCTCAACAAGCCTAGATGAGCTGCCAGGATTGTTTAACGTTTTAAAAGGCGATATGAGCCTAGTCGGTCCTCGTCCGCTATTGGTTCAATATTTACCGCTTTATAATAAAGAGCAAGCCCGCCGCCACAATGTGCGCCCTGGTATTACGGGCTGGGCGCAAGTGAACGGTCGTAACGCGATTAGCTGGGAAGATAAGTTCAAGTTAGATGTATGGTATGTTGATAACCAAAGTTTTTGGCTAGACATAAAAATATTGTTGTTAACCGTTAAAAAGGTGTTTGTTCGAGAAGGTATAAGTGCTAACGGGCATGTCACTATTAAGCCATTTAAAGGTTCTGGTCATGACTGATAGTAATGATCAGCAGTTGGCTATTTTTGGGGCTAGCGGTCATGGAAAAGTAGTGGCGGATTTAGCTGAGCAATTGGGTTATGTCGTTCATTTTTATGATGACGCTTATCCACAAAAAACGCATATTGAGCATTGGCCTATTCTTGGCACCTTTTATGATTTACTTGAACTGAATATGTATAATCCAAAGGCTGTGGTTGCTATTGGTAATAATGTTATTCGTGAGTTAAAAATGAACCAATTACAAGCGCATGGTTTTACGCTGCCAATCTTAATTCATCCTAGTACTGTGGTGAGTGTTTATGCTGAGCTGTCTGCTGGAACGGTTATATTAGCGAATGCCGTTATTAATGCATTTTCTCGTATTGGTCAAGGTTGTATTATTAACTCGTCTTCTGTTGTTGAACATGACTGTCTGATTGGTAACTTTGTTCATATATGCCCAACGTCCGCTTTGGCTGGCGGTGTGAAAATGGGTGATAGATGCTGGCTAGGTATTGGTAGTCAGGTTAGGCAGTTGATTAGTATTGGCAATGATACCTTGGTTGGAGCTGGAAGCACGGTAGTAAAAAATCTACCATCCAATGTTGTGGCTTATGGTTCACCAGCTGTTGTTGTTAGTGGGCAAGATTAGTTTTTTACGTTTTATTTAATTGATAGGAACGTCATGTTAAACACCCCTTTTTCTCCTTGGCCTTCTTTTACTCAAGAAGAGGCTGATGCTGTTAGCCGCGTTGTTTTGTCCAACAAAGTGAATTATTGGACGGGTAATGAGTGCCGTGAATTTGAAAAAGAATTTGCCGTTTGGGTTGGTACAGACTACGCCGTTGCTTTGAGTAATGGCACCTTGGCTTTAGACGTGGCATTAAAAGCATTAGGTGTTGATCAGGGTGATGATGTTATCACTACACCGCGTACTTTTTTGGCATCTGCTTCTAGCATTGTGACCGCTGGGGCGAATCCTGTCTTTGCTGATGTGGATTTGAATAGTCAGGTTATTACCGCTGACAGTATCAAGGCTGCTCTGACACCTAATACCAAAGCCGTTATTGTCGTGCATTTAGCAGGTATGCCTGCTGAAATGGACGACATAATGGCATTAAGTAAAGAGCATGGTTTTTATGTCATAGAAGACTGTGCGCAGGCTCATGGTGCGAAATACAAAGGTCACTCTGTTGGCTCTATTGGCCACATCGGAGCATGGAGCTTTTGTCAAGATAAGATTATGACTACGGGTGGCGAAGGCGGCATGGTCACTACTAACGATAAAAGCCTTTGGTCATTTATGTGGTCTTATAAAGATCATGGTAAAAGTTATGATGCTATTTATCATAAAGATCACCCACCGGGTTTTCGATGGCTGCATGAAAGTTTTGGTACAAACTGGCGCATGTTGGAAGTTCAAGCTGTTCTTGGGCGTATTCAGCTTACGCGAATGGCTAAATGGACGGCCAAACGCCAAGCCTATGGAGCTAAAATTGACCAAGTTTCTAGCGCGTTTTCGTGTGTACGCTTGGTGAAGGTGCCTGACTATATTGAACACGCGGAATACAAACATTATATGTTTGTTGAGTCAGAGCATTTAGCAGAAGGCTGGAGTCGTGATCGAATAGTGGACGAGATAGTAATACTTGGTGTGCCCTGTTTTCAAGGTAGTTGTTCAGAGGTGTACCTTGAGAAAGCGTTTGATAATACGTCATGGCGACCTGCTAAGTGCTTGCCTAATGCGGTTGAATTGGGAGAAACGAGTTTGATGTTCTTAGTCCACCCTACCTTGACGGAAGATGAAATGGATAAGACTGTTCAGGTTATTCAGGCTGTGTTTTCTATGGCGTCTTGCTGACTTTATTTTTGAATAAACGAAACCCAGTAACTGATTGTTCTGTTATTGGGTTTTTTTTGAGGGCTTTTGAAAAGGCAGTTGCTGCCTTTTTCGTTAATTTTACATGCGCATTATTTGCAAATTTGGCATAAAATGTTCTCAATGTCTGTGGTTTTTTTGTCGACATAAATGCGCAACCTATGTTTTTGGTATACGCATACAAGGTGTATTAGATGGTAAAAAAGTTAGATTCTATTTGGTCTCTTCCGCGTTTTTATAAACGATTGATCAGTTTAGTTGTCGATGCATCGTTTGTTTGTTTGGCGTTTATTTTCGCTTATTGGGCACGTTTGGGGGAGTTTAAGGGGGTTGCTAGTTACTCTGTTGGTTATGTGCTAGCTGGGACGATTGTAGTAACCTTGTTGGTCAATGTCCGGCTCGGTTTATATCGCGCAATTCTTCGTTATCTAACTTTTCATGCTTTTACTGCAATTTTATTCGGTGCGGCGGTGTCTGCGTTTAGTATCACAACGTTGGCGTATTTTTTTCAAGCTCCTATCCCCCGTACTGTGCCGATTATTTACTTTCCTTTTTTGGTTATGTTATGTGGTGGCTCGCGTTTGTTAATTCGCGGATTGTTAGTGCATGCACCAACTAAGGGGTCAGAATCCGTATTGGTATTTGGTGCAGGCTCTACCGGCCGTCAGCTTGCGTTGGCGTTACGTCAAGCATCTAGTTACAGAGTGAAGGGGTTTGTGGATCACGATAAGTCTTTAACCAATACTATTATTCAGGGTGTTCAAGTTTATGGTGAACATAAGCTGGAAGAGCTTATTGATAAATACAGCATAGGAAAGGTTTTGTTGGCTATTCCAAAGGCTAGTCGTTCTGAGCGTAAAAAGATTATTGATCAGTTGCTCCCCTATGCTGTGGAAGTGCTTACAGTGCCAGATTTTGACGATATTGTTACTGGTAAGGCGAAAGTTAGTGAGCTGCAAGAAGTGGCAGTGGACGATTTACTTGGCCGCGATGTGGTAGCGCCAGTGCCTTCTTTGATGCAAAAGAATATTGCCGGAAAAGTGGTTATGGTGACTGGGGCTGGTGGTTCCATTGGTTCTGAATTATGCCGGCAGATATTAGCTCAGCAGCCGACGACTTTGGTTTTATTTGATGTGTCTGAATTTGCAGTATACAACATTGATAAAGCGCTCAACGAATTGCTTAGAGAATTACCATTTAATGTAACGATTGTGCCCTTGATCGGCTCTGTACAGTGCATTAACCGTTTGGTATCTACGATGAAAGCGTTTGGGGTTAACACAGTTTATCACGCAGCAGCGTATAAACATGTGCCATTAGTTGAATACAATGTAGTGGAAGGCGTACGAAATAATGCTTTCGGAACTTATTACTCTGCAAAAGCTGCAATTGAAAGTGGAGTGGAATCTTTTGTATTGATCTCGACTGATAAGGCTGTTCGACCAACCAATGTGATGGGCGCAACAAAGCGTATGGCTGAATTGGGTTTGCAGGCATTGGCAGAGGCTGAGGCTAAAAAAGCCGCTAAGCAGGAAAAATTTACGCGGTTTTGTATGGTACGTTTTGGAAATGTGCTTGGTTCCTCTGGATCTGTTATTCCTGTTTTTAAAAAACAAATCCTAAACAATCTTCCTATTACGGTAACACATCCAGACATTATTCGTTATTTCATGACCATTCCAGAAGCTGCGCAACTAGTGATTCAAGCGGGTTCAATGGGGAAGGGTGGGGATGTGTTTGTGTTGGACATGGGTGAGCCGGTTAAGATTGTCGATTTGGCGGAAAACTTGATTCGTTTGTCTGGATTAGAAGTGAAATCCGCTGAGAATCCTAATGGCGATATTGAAATCCAATTTACCGGCCTGCGTCCTGGTGAGAAATTGTTTGAAGAACTGTTAATCGGTGACAATGTGCAAGAAACCCAACATAAACGTATCATGACCGCTAACGAGCGTTTTTTGTCATTGCTCGATTTTGTGCAAACAATGGACGAACTGGATAAAGCTTGCCACGACTTCGATCATGAAAAAGTACGTAAGATTTTGATTAGTGCACCAACCGATTTTAAGCCAACCGATGGTATTGGTGATTTGGTATGGAATGCTAAAAAAGGGTCCGACTTGAAAGTTGAACATTCAAATGTCATGAAATTGAAAGATCATGTTTTATGATTTTTGGAGTATAGAGTTTTGATTTGGTAACTGGTGATGCGGTTTGAATTAATATACTAGAGGATAAATGGGCAGTTAATAGATGCTATTAAGCTGACTGTAGTTTATTCATATTTAAAGTAATAGCTTATCAATAATTGAATAGGGTTGTATGTTTAAAAATATAAAAAGTGTATTTCTTAGAGGTCTTGATTTTGAAAGTGTGAGTGTGATTTCTATTTCTCATATATCGCTTTTTGTTTTTTTCATCACATCTACTTTATATGCAAGTCTTGTGTTTGTTCAGTTTTCTTTTTTAAAAGTATTATTTGTATCATTGGTTTTTTTGACTTTATTTATGATTCTATCAATGTTTTTTTAAGGGGGATTTTTAGGGAAAAAATTAAAATGGCTCCAATAAATATATTGGTAGCACTTTTTGTTGCAGTTTTTTTTGACTGCAGTTTTTCACTCACTAGATCTCGAGTACGACTCTTATTACAGAACTTTTCCATTATTAGAATTAGAGCTTGGTTTAGGGTGGCATAATGATAGCGCATTTCATACTTCAATTATTCATAGCTTTAATTTATTTGGCTATCCGTCTATAGGTCAAAATGGTACACCTATACTCTTTTACCATGTATTAAGCCATTTTATTGATTCAGTTATTATTTTTATTACAGGTATTGATGTATGGCAGTCGTATGGGATGTTTTATTATTTTAAGGGTGTGTTTTTTATTGCGTCGATTATGTATTTCATAACTTCAGTTAATAGGTCTCATAAGTTATATGTTTTTTTATTATCGTTAACGTTTTTAATGCCTATAATTGTAGCGAAATGGAACGCTATTGGTTCTCATGGACTATGGTTTACAACTTTTGTTGTTATCATTTCTTCTCCGTTTGTATTTAAGTTGATTAGTCAAAAAACACCAATTCGAGTAATAGATTTTTTTATTTTGTTTTCATTGTTTGTTGTTATTTCATTAGGAAAGGTATCGAGCGGTTTTATATATTCGGCCTTAGTTGGGATGATATTACTATTGAGTCACTTTAAAGATATTAGAATTTATATTTTCGGGATTTTGTTATTGGTTTTTTTTGCTACTTATTACTCATTAATGGGTGGGTCGCAAGCTTCAAGTGTATCATTTAGTTTTTACGATTCTTTGGACTTTTTGGTTTTAAAGGCAGATACTTATTATGGCCAGTTGTATCAAGTTTATTTGATTTTGTTATTAGTTGGTATGATGGCTTTGTTGTTTCGTTCTAAAATTGCGATGCGATTAGCTTTGGCGTCAGTTTTATTGATATTGGTGCTTTCAGTCATTTTAACTATAAATGGAAATGAAAAGTTTGATAGATCAGAAGTTTGGTATTTTATATATGGGTTAAGTAGTGTTTTGATTCTATTGACATATCAATTGGCTATTAATGTTTTGGCATCAAAAGAAATCCGACAACTTGAGGGTTGTATTTATCTTAAGCGGTTATCAATCAACATTGTTACTATTATGTCATTGATTTTTCTTACTACTGAGCTTAACTCAGCTAAATTTAACTTTTTGAACTATAACTTAAAAACAGTAGAAGATATTTTGGAAGATATTTATATTCGTCCATTTTTAAGTTTGAATAGTTACGACACTAACTTGAATTGGTATGGACCCAGTTTCCTAGGGAACATGCGAATAAGTCCCTCTCATTAGATAATCGTGTTTTAAGTCTTCGAGTCTCAACCATGTCACACCAACTCACATTTGCCGACAGCGAATTTAACAACAAACGCCGTAAAACAAGTAAGGACATTGTGAGCGTCCGGTAAACCCCACATTTTAATCTTTGCCAAAAA
>TARA_R110001583_G_scaffold107898_1_pt1 | contig 21397 bp, 19 predicted proteins | sample TARA_R110001583 | Tara Oceans TARA_R110001583 (sample SAMEA4398432) | marine metagenome | biome: Polar Biome; feature: [MES] marine water layer (ENVO:01000295) within the mesopelagic zone...; material: water (ENVO:00002006), including particulate matter (ENVO:01000060) such... | reverse complement strand
GCTTTCAAGCCAGATATTGATGATCTGCGTGAAAGTCCCGCATTACAAATAGCTCAAGATATTGGTAAAATGCACTCAGGAATTACATTAGGTGTAGAACCTAATATTCAAAAACTACCTAATAACATTAACACTATTAAATTAGTAGATTTTGAATTTGCAAAACAGAATGCAGATGTTCATGTTATGTTAGTAGATCACAAAGAATTTAAAGAGAATAAAATATTTAACAAATATATTATTGACACAAAAGGCATTTGGAAATAATGAACATATTAGTCACCGGTGGTGCTGGTTTTATTGGCTCTGCAGTTATTCGTCACATTATTGAAAATACAAATGATTGTGTTGTTAATATAGATAAACTAACTTATGCAGGCAATTTAGAATCTTTAGCTTCAATTGAAAGTAATCAAAACTATAGTTTTGAAAAAGTTGATATTTGTAATAGAGAAGAACTCGACAGAGTATTTAAAGAGCATCAACCTGATGTAGTAATGCATTTAGCGGCAGAAAGTCATGTTGATCGATCAATTGATGGCCCTTCAGAATTTATCCAAACCAATATCATTGGAACTTATAACTTGTTGGAAGCAAGTCGTCAGTATTGGGCGAAATTAAGTTTAGATAAAAAAGAAAATTTCAAATTTCATCATATCTCTACCGATGAAGTTTATGGTGACCTAGAAGGGCCTACCGATTTATTTACTGAAGAAACATCCTACGCACCAAGTAGCCCTTACTCGGCGTCAAAAGCCTCGAGTGATCATTTAGTGAGATCATGGTTAAGAACTTATGGTTTACCTACGGTAGTTACTAACTGTTCAAATAATTATGGCCCCTATCATTTTCCTGAAAAATTAATTCCTTTAATAATATTAAATGCATTAGAAGGCAAACCATTACCAGTATATGGCAACGGACAACAAATTCGTGATTGGCTATATGTTGAAGACCACGCTCGTGCATTATATCTTGTTGCAACCGAAGGTGAAATTGGTGAAACATACAATATTGGTGGTCATAATGAAAAAGCTAATATTGATGTGGTGAAAACTATTTGTACCTTGCTTGAAGAATTAGTCCCAACAAACCAGTATTCTCGAGAAAGTGGAAATGCAGCAGGATTCGAAAGTTTAATTACTTACGTAACTGACCGACCAGGACATGATGTTCGTTATGCTATAGATGCATCGAAAATAGAGCGAGAATTAGGTTGGAAGCCAAAAGAAAGTTTCGAAACAGGGCTTCGTAAAACGGTTGAATGGTATTTGCATAACGAACAATGGTGGGGTCGTGTGTTAGACGACTCATACAACTTAGAGCGTTTAGGGGATAAAGGATAATCATATGAAAGGCATAGTATTAGCAGGCGGTTCAGGTACACGACTATACCCAATCACCAAAGGTGTATCAAAACAGTTGTTACCCATTTATGACAAGCCGATGATTTTTTATCCTTTATCGGTACTGATGTTAGCTGGAATTAAAGATATTCTTATTATATCAACCCCTGAAGATATGGCAGGCTATCAGCGTTTATTAGAAGATGGCTCACAATTTGGCATAAATATTTCTTATGAAATTCAACCGAGCCCTGATGGATTAGCACAAGCGTTTATTATTGGTGAAGAGTTTATTGGTGATGATAATGTTTGTTTGGTTTTAGGCGATAATGTTTTTTATGGTCAAAGTTTTACAGAGAAATTATTAAGCGCTGCTTCTCGAACCAAAGGCGCTACTGTTTTTGGTTATCAAGTAAAAGACCCTGAACGTTTTGGTGTGGTAGATTTTGACTCCGATATGAAGGCTCTTTCTATAGAAGAAAAACCGCTTAAACCAAAATCAAATTATGCCGTAACTGGTTTGTATTTTTATGATAATGATGTAGTTGAAATAGCGAAATCAATAAAACCATCAGCTCGTGGTGAACTTGAAATAACCTGTGTAAATAATGCCTATTTAGAACGTGGCGATTTAAACGTAGAAATACTTGGACGTGGTTTTGCGTGGTTAGATACAGGAACACACGACAGTTTGTTAGAAGCCTCTTCTTTTGTACAAACCATTGAACATCGCCAAGGTTTAAAAGTAGCTTGCTTAGAAGAAATAGCATTAAATAATGGTTGGTTAACTTGTGAACAAGTGAAAGAATTAGCTAAACCTATGTTAAAAAATGAATACGGGAAATACCTTCAAACCCTAGCTAATCAAAAGAGTAAATAATTGATGCGAGTTTTAGTTACGGGTAGTAATGGCCAAGTAGGATCTTTGTTAAAGCAAATGCTCACTAATAAAGTTGATCTGCTTGCATTAACTCGACAAGAATTAGATATCACTAATGAAACTTCAGTTAATAAAACAGTAAATACTTTTAAGCCTAATATTATTATTAATGCAGCAGCTTATACTGCAGTGGATAAAGCTGAAAACGAAAAAAAGCAGGCCTTTGTTATAAACAGCGACGGAGCTGAGTATTTAGCAAAAGCAGCTAATAAAGCTGATGCTACATTAATTCATATATCTACCGATTATGTATTTGAGGGAAATAAAGCAGGATTTTATTCAGAAGATGATCCTGTTAATCCTCAAGGAATATATGGCGAAAGTAAACTTGCTGGTGAAGTTGCCGTACAACAATATTGTAAAAAACATATTATTTTACGCACCGCTTGGGTTTTTGGTGAGCACGGTAATAATTTTGTAAAAACAATGCTTAAGTTAGGTAAAGAAAGAGATGCATTAAGTATTGTAAGTGATCAATTTGGTGGACCTACTTATGCCGGAGATATTTCGAAAGCGATAATTAACATTGTTAATAAAATCGGAAAAACTGAAAATATTAATTGGGGTATATATCACTATTCAGGGTCACCTTGTGTAAGTTGGTTTGAGTTTGCTCAAAATATATTTGCTAAAGCAAAAGATACGGGGATTTTAGAAAATATTCCTAAATTGACAGCAATTCCAACAAGTGAATTTCCCACACCAGCAAAAAGACCAGCCAATTCAAAACTGAATTGTGATGCTATTAAAAATGAATTTAATATTTTGCCTTCAAATTGGCAAGCCGAACTAAAGAATCTTAAAATTTACGTATAACCCGAACCCGAGTTGAATGAGAATGAAAGTAATTGATACAAAAATTCCTGATGTAAAAATAATTGAACCTGCTGTTTTTGGTGATGAGCGTGGTTTTTTCATGGAAACATGGAACCAAAAAGAATTTGAAGAAAAAGTTACAGGTAAAAAAACTTTATTTGTGCAGGACAATCACTCAAAATCTAAACAAGGTATTTTACGTGGTTTACATTATCAAACAGAAAATACCCAAGGTAAACTTGTCAGGGTTGTTTCAGGTGAAGTTTTTGATGTAGCTGTAGATATTCGCAAAGACTCCCTAACACTTGGTCAATGGGTAGGTGTTTTTCTGTCAGCTGAAAATAAAAAACAGCTATGGGTACCAGAAGGTTTTGCCCATGGTTTTTATGTAACCAGCGAACGTGCTGAATTTGTTTATAAATGTACAGATTACTACACCCCAGAAGCTGAGTTATCTATAGCTTGGAATGACCCAGAGCTAGGTATCGAATGGCCGATTACTGGCAATAATTTTCCTTCCCTTTCTCAAAAGGATAAAGATGGCGTTCTTTTTAATAACGCTACTTATTTATAAAAGGGATTATAATGGCTTTTTTTGGTGTTTGGTGTTGTTTTGTTAAAAATTAAATCTTTAATTTCTCGTGGGAAAAAGCTAACCGTAGTTAAGAATTCTCTGTGGAATATTATCGGGCAAGCAGTACCACTTTTATCTGCTTTAGTCACAATCCCTATTTTGATCAAGGCAATAGGGGATGAAAAATTTGGTTTTTTAACAATTGCTTGGATGTTAATAGGCTATTTTAGCTTATTTGATTTTGGTATAGGCAGAGCAATTACCTATGCTGTAGCCAAAAGAGTATCACAAGGGAAAAAGTATATTTCTGATGTTTTGTGGACAGGCTTGAGCTTTGTTTTTGTTATTGGTCTGTTGGTATCTGGCGCGATATATTTTAGTAGTGATTGGATAGTACTTTCTTTTATCAAGCTTAGTCCTGAATTAGAAGTAGAAGCGAATAATGCTTTAAAAATTCTCAGTATTTCAATACCTTTTGTTATTTTAACAACTGGTTTGAGGGGCGCTTTAGAAGGGTTAAGAGAATTTAAAATAATTAATCTAGTTAGGATCCCATTAGGCTCCCTTCTTTTTATTGCTCCAGCTATAGTAACGCAATACAGTATATCTCTAGAAAACATTATATTATCGTTGTTTATTGTCAGGTTTTTAAATTTCTTAATATTTGCTTTTGTATGCACAAAAAAAATTGAAGGTTTTTTAAAAATAGATATCAACAAACAAACACTTGTTGAATTAATCACTTTTGGTGGCTGGATGACGGTGACCAATGTTGTTAGCCCTATTATGGTGTACATGGACCGGTTGTTTATTGGTGCAAAGATGGCAGTAGCTTCGGTGACGTTTTATGTAGTACCTTTTGATATCATTTCTAAATTATTATTATTACCTAGTTCTATTTCTGGAGTTGTATTTCCTGAGTTTTCGCATTTAATGGGGACTGGTCAAACTGAAAAATTAAGGCAATATTTCATTAAATCAGTAATTGTTGTTTTTATACTGTTAGCCCCCCCTTTACTGTTTGTTTTTACTTTTTCTTATGAACTTCTTAGTTGGTGGATATCTGTTGAGTTGGCAGATAAAAGTAGTTCTATCCTTAAAATCTTATGCATTGGTATATTGATAAATGGTATTTCTTATATTCCTTTTGCTCTAATTCAAGGGATGGGACGTTCTGATATTACCGCGAAATTTCATTTGCTTGAATTATGTATCTACGCGCCTGTTTTATATTTGTTTATTGATTTATATGGGCTTGTGGGTGTTGCATTAGCTTGGTGTATGAGAGTTGCATTAGATTCTTTACTTTTATTTTCATATTCTTTCAAGTTTCTGAAAAAAATATAATATGTTAATTTATTATATTCCAATATATATCACATTTATTTCAAGTTTTATTTTTTTATTAAATGATAAAAAAATAGAATTCGTTGCAATTATTTTAATTACTTGCTTTGTGGCACTTATATCTGGGATGAGGCTATATTCAGATATAGATTTTAATGGCTATATTGAGCTTTACAATCATACACCTTTTTTAGTTGATTTCAATTTGTCTACAGTTGAACATTTATATGGTGAGTTAGGATATTTATTTATTACGTCAGCCATTAAATCAGCAGGGGCCGATTTTGTTGTAGTGACATTACTATTTTCATTACTATCGATTGGTTTGAAGTCATATTTTTTCTTTAGATTTACAGACGCTGCTTGTATTGGTTTATCCTTTTATTTATGCATTTCATTTATAACTGTAGAGTTTATTACTTTACGATGGTCAATAGCTTCTTCACTTATTATTTTAGGCTATTACAAACTATATAAAGGTCATTTTCATACAGCTTTTTTGTTTTTATTATCTTCTGTGCTATTTCATTATTTTTCTATAGCATTTATTGCTTTAACATTATTGATGAAAATAAATAACTTTAATCTTATCAAATTAGGTTTTGTGTCTGCTTTTGTTGTTGGTTTACTTCTAAAGGTTGGAGGGCAGTCGTTTAATCTTGCTAATGATAACAGTGTCTACATGGTACAAACGTTGTTTCGTTATTTAAATACACCTGATTCAAATGTAGGCTTGTTCTCTTATTTAAAAGCATTATTCATTCCTTTACTTTATATTTTATATACTCTTGTAAAAAAAGGAGGTGCACCTATGGATTATAAAATAAAATTTTTAGCTAAATGGTCGTTTGTTTTCACTTCTTTTGCATTCTTATTTGCAAGTATCCCAATATTTTTTTTCCGAATTTCTGTTATTTCAGATTTATTTTCTTTAGCTCTATTGATTAATATTGCTCGTTTGGAGAAGCGTATAGAAATACGTTATTTATTGATTTTTATAATAAGTGTATTTTTTTCTGTTTGGTGTTTTTTGGATGTTAATAATAATATTAGTGGTCAAAGGATTTTTGAGTATGAGACTTGGTGGTCTTTATATATTTAATGCTTTAAGGTAAACATGATAAAAAAAACTGACATATGTGCGGTCATTACAACTTTTCAACCAAATGAATCATTAATGGCTAACTTGCTAAAAATCAACCAACAAGTCGGTTGTATTATTGTTGTTGATGATACAGGTACAATACTGAGCGAAAATATTTATATAAATGAGATACCTAATCTTATATATATAAATAATGAACGCAACAGAGGAATAGCTTTCTCATTAAATTCAGGTGTACAGAAGGCTATTGAAGCTGGTTTTCAATGGGTTCTGACTCTAGATGATGACACCGTTATTGACGATGACTATCTTAAGCAAATAAGTCTGTTTTATGCTAAAACTGAAATTGACCGAATTGGCTTAGTTTCATGCTCAAGAGAAGGTCAGCATATTAATGATGTTCAAATTAAGCGCAACTTAATAACATCTGGTTGTATTTTTAATACAAAGGTGTTTTTAGAAAGTGGTGGCTTTAAAGAAGAAATGTTTATCGATTTAGTCGACTTCGATTTTTGCACTAGGGTAAGAAGTAGTGGATATAATTTGATACAACTCCCCTTTATAGGAATGCAACATAAAGTAGGGAATTCTAAAGTGAAAAGCATATTAGGGCTCTCAATAATTGTATATCATCATTTACCATTTCGTTTGTACTATCAAGTGAGAAATCCTTTTTTGTTTTTTAAATATAACTATAAAAGTGACTTCCTCTTGTCAGGTTACCTCCTGTTAAACCCCGTGAAAATTTTGATGAAAGCTATACTTTTTGAAGAACAAAAATTAATTAGGCTGAAATATATTTTTAAAGCCTTTAAAGATGTGATTTTAAGTAAAGTAGGTAAGTTAGATGAGTAAAAATTTGAGTGCGTGTTCTTCAAATTCAAAGAACAATACGAAAAATAAAACTGAAGTTTTAAAAGTAGCTTTAATCTGTGTATGTTATAACGCCTACGAAGATGCATTACGTTTATTAAATTCAATAGAAAAAGCATACAGTTTAACGAAAAATGTAGAATTAACTGTAGTGTTAAGTGATAATTCAACATCAGATAACGATTTGAAATTGATTGAAAATATTGACTTGTCATTTAATTATATTTATATAAAAAATGACAACGTTGGGTATTTTCCTGCTTTTAATTTAGGTGTTAAAGCAATAAAGGGAAATGTTAATGACTTTGATTATACCATTGTTTCAAATGTTGATTTAACAATGGATTCTGATTTTTTTAATGTGCTAAAAGATCTAAAGCTAAGTAATGATATTGGTGTGATCGCCCCTAAAATAATTTCAGAGCAAAGTGGGAAAGACTCTAATCCCAAAATAAAAGTTAGGCCAACAAAACGCCAAATTTCTTTTATGCGTATGCTATGTTCTAGCTCACTAGCTTTTTCGTTATATCAAAAAATGACTGTTTTAAAACTCCATTTAAAGAAAACTTCAAATAATAAAAATATTGAAAATAATGCAAATCTCTCAATGTATGGTGCTCATGGTGCTTTTATGATATTTACTCAACTATATTTTAAAACAGGGGCTAAAATTGACTACCCTAGGTTTTTGTTTGGTGAAGAAGGTTTTGTTGCAGAAGAGCTTAGAAAGCACAGCTTAAAAATATATCATGAAACAAGCCTAGTGATTCATGACAAAGAGCATGGCAGTACTTCTACACAGCCTTCTAAATTTATATGTAAAGAACATAAAAAATCATATGACTATTTCTACTTCAACTATATGAAATAATTATAAATAACAAGGTGAATAAATGAAACGTATTGCTATAGTGACTGGTGCTGCAGGAGGTATTGGCACTGAAATTTGTAAACGACTAACAAGTGATAACTTTAAGGTAATTGCAACATATCGTACTGAAAGTGCGGATAAAGCAAAAAAATGGCAAGCAAAGTTAGCTGAAAATGGGGTTGATATAGATATAATGCCAGTTGATGTGTCGGAGTTTACTTCTTGCTCTAAATTGGTCAGTTGTATCAATGCTGATTTTGGTCCTGTTTCTGTATTAATAAATAATGCGGGGATCACTGATGATGCAACGATGAAAAATATAACCAGTGACCAGTGGAATAATGTGCTACGAACAAATTTAGATTCCGTTTTTAATATGTCTAAACTTGTTTTTCAGGCAATGTGCGAGAATGGTTGGGGGCGAATTGTCAATATCTCATCTATTAATGGTCAAAAAGGGCAGTTCGGACAAGTAAATTATGCCGCAGCAAAAGCTGGTATGTATGGCTTTAGTAAATCCTTGGCGCAAGAAGGTGCTAGAAAAGGCGTTACTGTTAATACAGTGTCGCCAGGTTATATAGCAACAGAAATGGTTACAAAATTACCTGAGAATATTTTGCAGTCGATAGTTAGCGAAATTCCAGTTGGTAGACTAGGTTCCGCTGTTGAAATAGCAAATGCAGTTAGTTTTCTAGTTGGTGAGCATTCAGGCTTCATTACAGGAAGTAATATTTCCATTAATGGTGGCCAACATATGTATTAAATACATATGTTGTAATAAAAGGTATAACAATGGCAAATGATAGTTTAATCCGTAAGATTTTTTCAATTTCACCTCATATCGAAATGATTTCAAGAAGACTTTATTGGAAAAATGTAAAGTGGTTATCAAAAAGGGCTAAAAAAAAGAAAACAGCTGAAGTCAATGTGTCAGCTGTAGATTTTACTAAAATAGAGCACTTTCTTTTGGCTAATGGAGTAAAAGAAGGAGGGCTTATTGTTGTTCATTCTGCTTATGCCCCATTTAAAGGTCGTGGGAAAACTCCAAACCAAATAGTAGATATGTTAGTTAAAGTTGTTGGTGATTCAGGCACTATTGCTATGCCCGCAATGCCAAAGTTTAAAAACGCTGTCGATGTTGAAGATTATCTTGCTGAAAGTAATTGTAATGTTGTGTACGAATACGACGTTGTTAAAAGCTCAATAAAAACTGGAGTGCTGCCTTTAATGCTTCATAAACGTAAGGGATCGTTGCGAAGTCGACATCCAATTAATACTATGGTTGCGATGGGACCACTGGCAGAAATTTTAATGCGAGATAATTTAGAGGGCGACTCACCTCTAGCTTGTGGGGTTAATTCTTCATGGAATCACTGTGTAGAACAAGATGCTGTAATTGTAGCTTTAGGAACAGACCTAACTCATAGTTTAACTATGATTCATGTTGCAGAAGATGTTTTAGATGAAACCTGGCCGATTAAAAATTGGTATTTAGAAAAAGAATTTTTAATTAAAGATGGTGATTTTCAGGAAAGGAGAAAATTACGAGAAAGAGCACCAAAATGGGGAGCCCTGCACTTTGGAGAACGAACTCTTTGCAAAGACTTAATCGAGGAAGGCATTCTTAAGTCAAAAATGATTGATGGAGTTGTTGTTGAAACTCTTAAGGCCAAAGATCTCATGCAGTTTCTAAATAAAAGGAACAGTGTAGGCTACCCTTATTTTTGGGTAAATAAATGAAGCCAGTTGAAATATTAAAAAACACTAAGGCTCTTTTTTTTACTTCGTCAAATAAGCTGGTTGTTTCAAAAGCTAATAAAGTGTTTTTGAGAGAAAGTGATGGAAGTTTGAGTTTTTTATTCTCTTTTTTTGAAACACGATTAAACCGTTTTGTAGGTTTTTTCCCATTGCTCTTTCGTATGAAGCGTTTGGGAGTGATGACGGGTATTTCTGTTAAAGACGATTATTTTTTCACATACGGGAAAAAAATCCATAGATATAACACCAAAAGTGAAGAGTTAATTGAAGAATATTCTTTTGATAAAGGACGTGGCCCGTTACAGTTTTGTAACATTGAAAACATAAAGGGTTTCGATAAATCAGTTTGTTTTGGCGAATATTTTGGTAATCATTCGCGAAACCCTGTTAAAATTTTTCAACGAACGGAAAGTGGAAAATGGAAAAGCCCATTTCAGTTTGAGCACGGTGAAATTAATCATGTGCATGCACTCATTCCTGATGCATACAATCAATGTGTATGGATATTAGTGGGTGACTTTGAACACTCTGCTGCAATTTATAAGGCAACAAATAACTTTGAAAATGTGGAGCTGATAGTAAAAGGTAAACAGTGTTACAGGGCTTGTGTAGCTTTTCCAACAAAAGATGGTCTTCTGTATGCTACAGATACACAAATAGAATCAAATAGTGTAAGAATGTTAGTTGAGCAAAATGGGCAATGGATAAGTAAAAAGTTAATTGATATAAATGGTTCATGTATTTATGGCTGTGAGCTGAAAAATTATTATATATTTTCTACATCTACAGAGCCTTGTGATAATCCAAAGAATAAAATACATGCTTTATTAGATAATAAGCCTGGCCCGGGAATTATTAAAAATAATTCCGATATAGTGAGTTATTCAAAAACGCAAAAAACGTTTGATGTATTAACGTCGAAAGAAAAAGATATTTTTCCATATCGAGTTTTTCAATTTGGTACCATTATGTTTCCTGCTGGGAAGAATACACAAAATTTATTGTTTGCCTACAACGTAGGCAGTAAAACTAATGATCTCTCAACTGAGATATATAAAATTTAGAACTATTATTGATAGTTATTTACAGAGTAAAGAGTATATGAAACAAATTCTTCAAAATATGGGAAGTGGTGAAACTTCTCTTGTAACAGCTCCTGCACCACAAGCAAAGTCGGGTCATTTATTAATTCATTCAACAGTTAGTTTAATTTCTGCAGGTACAGAACGTATGCTTGTTGAATTTGGTCAAGCAAATTTTTTGCAAAAAGCGCGTAAGCAGCCCGATAAAGTAAAAATGGTTTTAGATAAAGTTAAAACCGATGGCTTAGCTACCACAATAGATGCAGTGAAAAGCAAATTAGATCAACCATTACCGCTTGGTTATTGTAACGTAGGTATTGTAGCTGAAGTTGGCTCTGGTATTAGTGAGTTTACGAAAGGAGATCGTGTTATTTCAAACGGCCCTCATGCTGATGTTGTGCGTGTACCTAAAAATTTATGTGCAAAAATCCCCGATAATGTAACTGATGAAGAAGCATCTTTTACAGTGCTTGGTTCTATTGGCTTACAGGGGGTACGTTTAGCAAATCCTACATTAGGTGAATGCTTTGTAGTAACAGGTGTTGGTCTTATCGGTTTAATGACTGTGCAACTATTACTTGCTAATGGTTGCCGTGTTTTAGCCATTGATTATGATCAAAGTAAGTTAGATTTAGCTAAACAGTTTGGTGCGGAAATTTGTAACCCAGGCAAGGGGGAAGACCCTATTAGTGCTGGTATGGCATTTAGTCGTGGCAATGGTATAGATGGCGCAATAATTACCGCATCTACTCCTTCGAATGATCCTGTTTCTCAAGCGGCTAAAATGTCACGTAAACGTGGCCGTATTATTTTAGTTGGTGTTGTGGGCTTAGAGTTAAGCCGTGCTGATTTTTATGAAAAAGAGTTGTCTTTTCAAGTGTCGTGTTCGTATGGGCCAGGTCGTTATGAATCTTCTTATGAAGATAAAGGTAATGATTATCCTATAGGTTTTGTTCGTTGGTCAGAACAACGTAATTTCGAAGCCATTTTAGATATGCTTGCAAGTAGAAAACTTGATGTAAAATCTTTAATTTCACATCGCTATTCTTTTGATGATGCTCTTGAGGGCTACTCTACTTTAACGAATGATAAATCTGCTTTAGGTATTATATTACAATACCCTGAAGTATCTGTTAAAGAGCTTACCAATAATGAATTAGAGCTTACTCCTTATGTATCTTCGGGTGCTAGTGACGCTGTTGTTGGTTTTGTTGGCGCGGGAAACTATGCTTCAAGAGTTTTAATTCCTGCGTTTAAAGACGCGGGCGCAAAACTACATACCTTAAGTACCTCCGGTGGTATTAACAGTGTAGTGCATGGTGCTAAAAATGAATTTCATAAAGCATCGACAGACACTGATGCAATGTTAAAAAATTCAGAAATAAATACTATTGCTGTAGTTACACAACATAATTCCCATGCTCACTTTGTTACCCAAGCATTGAAAGAAGGTAAAAATGTTTTTGTAGAAAAGCCTATAGCAATCAATTTAGAACAATTGGAGCAAGTAAAACAGGCTTATAATGAACAATTATCTGCAGGTAAAAATGCAAGGGTAATGGTTGGTTTTAATCGTAGATTCGCACCTCAAATTCAAAAGATGAAGTCATTACTTTCTTCAATTTCGGAACCCAAGTCGTTTATTATGACAATGAATGCAGGTGACATTCCTGCGGATCATTGGACTCAGGATATTGATGCAGGTGGTGGGCGTATTATCGGAGAAGCTTGTCACTTTATTGATTTAATGCGTTTTCTTGCTGGTAGTGAAATTGTATCAGTACAAGCTAGACGCATGGGGAATACTAACTCTGTTGCGGTAACCGAAGATAAAGCCGCAATAATATTAGGTTTTGCAGATGGCTCTTTTGGTACAATCCACTATTTAGCAAATGGTGCGGCTTCTTTTCCTAAAGAACGCGTAGAAGTTTTTGCCGCAGGTAAAGTATTACAACTTGATAATTTTAGAAAATTAAAAGGTTATGGCTGGAAAGGTTTTAGTAAAATGAACTTATGGCAACAAGATAAAGGCCAAAAGGCATGTGCAGCTGCTTTTTTGAAAAGTATAACGTCAGGTGTTGAAGCACCAATTCCTGCAGTTGAGCTATTTGAAGTGGCTAAAGTCACTATTGAAATAGCAGAACAACTTCGTAAGCAAAAATGAGTCATTTGTTATTAAAGATAAAAACAATACTTGCGTTAAGTTTACCTAACTTAATACGGGTGTTTTTTTATCGCTTCGGGGTTAGATTTGGTTTTAACCCCGTAAAAACAATAAGTGCAAACACCTCTACGGGGTGTTTTTTTAACTCTAGTTTTTCAGTGCAGAAAATAAAATTACAAGCTAATGACCAATGGCGATCTCAACAGTTTTATTTTGGTTGGTATAAAGTGGCAACTGATAAAACACCTAATTGGCACCGTAATATATTAACTGATGTTGCTGTTAAAAATGCTTCACTGCCTTGGTGGGAAATTTCAGATTTTGATGCTGAGTTAGGTGATGTAAAAACAGTTTGGGAAGCTTCTCGATTAGATTGGGTATTATGTTTTGCCCAGTATGCAAAACAGGGCGATGAACAACACCTTAATAAATTAAATGACTGGTTGAATGACTGGTCTCAGAAAAACCCGCCCTATTTAGGTGCTAATTGGAAATGTGGTCAAGAGGCTTCTATACGAGTGATGCACTTGGCAATGACTGCCGTTATTCTTGAACAAACTGATAACAGTGAACTTGTATTACTTGAATTTATTGAGACACATTTAAACCGCATAGCCCCAACAGTATCTTATGCAATTGCTCAAGATAATAACCACGGTACATCAGAAGCAAGTGCTTTATATATTGGTGGTAGCTGGCTTGCCAATAATGGTATAGCAGAAGGTGTTAAGTGGCAAAAAATAGGCTTGAAGTGGTTAGAGAATAGAGCTCAAAAATTAATTTTATCTGATGGAAGTTTTAGTCAGTATTCAACAAACTATCATCGTGTAATGCTTGATAGTTATAGCATGGTCGAAGTTTGGCGTAAGAAGCTAAATCTCTCTAGTTTTTCTCCAGACCTCTATAAAAAATTACAGTTGGCAACTAATTGGTTGTATCAATTTACGCAAGAAAAAACGGGTGATATTGCTAATTTAGGTGCAAATGACGGTGCAAGGCTATTGCCATTAACTGCCACGGATTATCGCGATTTTAGACCATCTGTACAGTTAGCATCTGTTCTATTTTATAAGCAAAAAGCTTGGTCGAATGATGGTGATTGGAATTTACCCTTATACTGGTTAGGAATTGCGCTTCCGACAAAAAAACTTTTACCACAACGCTCGTTTGATTTTAATCAAGGTGGTTACTTTGGTCTAAGAGCAAAAAGCAATAAAGCCTTTGTTATGATGACTTATCCAAAATTTAAATTTCGGCCAAGTCAATGTGATGCACTTCATGTTGATTTTTGGCTTGATGGCAAGAATCTACTGCGTGATGGTGGAACTTTTAGTTATAACGCTGGTGATAAGTATATTAAGTATTATGGTGGTACTGAAAGTCATAATACGATTCAATTTGATCAATGTGAGCAAATGCCTCGTTTAAGTCGGTTTCTTTTAGGAGCTTGGATTAAGGCAAAAAACATTTTTTTCGATAATCACGCTAATACTTGTCAAGCTAGCTATACCGATTTACATAAAAATAAACATCTACGAACAATTACTTTGAATGATAAAGTGTTTCTAGTTGAAGATACTATTTCAGGATTTAAAAAGTCAGCAGTTTTGCGATGGAGACTACAACCCGGAGATTGGAAAGTTGAAGGGCATTCATTAGTGAATTCTGAACATTTGATAACGGTGCGTACAGATATGCCGATTATAAGATTTGAATTAATTCAAGGAACGGAAGCTAGGTATTATTATCACGAAAGCAATATTCCCGTTTTAGAAATTGAATTTCAACAAGCTGGAACCATTATTACAGAGTATAAATATTAATATGCACATTCTTTATTTTCATCAGCACTTCTCGACGCCCCAAGGCTCAGCAGGTATTCGCTCTTATGAGATGGCCCGTCATTTAATTCGGTGTGGTCATCAAGTTACTATGGTTTGTGGTAGTTATAATGGCGGAAAAACAGGCTTAGAAAATGATTTTATCAACGGCAAAAGAGAAGGTGAAGTTAACGGTATTCGAATTATCGAATTTAACCTTGCTTATTCAAATAGTGATGGCTTATTAAAGCGCAGCGCTTTATTTTTGAAATTTGCTTTTAAAAGTGTCGGTTTAGCGTTAACCGAAAAGTATGATGTGGTTTTTGCTACAACGACCCCTTTAACCGCTGGTATACCTGGTATATTTGCTCGCTGGTTACGTGGCAAAAAGTTTGTTTTTGAGGTTCGAGATTTATGGCCTGAATTACCCAAGCAAATGGGGGTGATAAAAAATCCTATTGTGCTGGTAATGCTTTCTTTTCTTGAGTGGGCTTCGTATCGCTCTGCACACCGTTGTATTGGTTTGTCTCCTGGGATTGTTGAGGGAATCAAGAGCAGAGGAGTGGCAAAGGATAAAATCAAATTAGTGCCCAATGGTTGTGATTTAAGCATTTTTGGAAAAGAGTCTTTACCTTGGCGACCAAACGGTGTGAAGACGGATGACTTAATGGCAGTATTTACGGGTACTCATGGCATGGCTAATGGTTTAGATGCTGTTTTGGATGTAGCTAAAGAATTAAAAAGTAGAGGCTCAGAACGAATTAAAATAGTCCTTATCGGGCAGGGGAAGTTAAAATCTGAATTACAAGCTAGAGCCGAAAAAGAGCAATTAACTAATGTTATATTTCATGATCCTGTCAATAAAGACAAGCTTTCAGGGCTAATGGATAGTGCAGATATTGGTTTGCAAGTTTTGGCAAATATTCCGGCTTTTTATTACGGCACTTCACCCAATAAATTTTTTGATTATATTGCATCAGGACTGCCTGTTTTGAATAATTATCCTGGCTGGCTTGCGGGAATGATCAAAGATAATCATTGTGGTTTTTCGGTACCTCCTGAAAATATAAATGTTTTTGCTGATGCTTTAGAGAGTGCTTCAAATGATAGATTACAATTGATTAAAATGGGCGCAAATGCCCGTTTCCTCGCTGAGTCTCATTTTGACCGAAAAATTTTGGCTGAACAATGGGGTAATTGGGTTACAGGTGTTTTGAAATGAAACGTTTGTTTGATATTTTAGTTTCTCTATTGGCTCTATTGTTACTGTCCCCGATTATTTTTATTGTTAGTAGAAAGATAGCGAAAAATTTAGGCAAACCAGTATTATTTAAACAAAATAGACCTGGTCATCATGGCGCTATATTTGAAATGATAAAGTTTCGCTCAATGCGTGATGCAGTAGATGAAAATGGTAAGGTATTACCCGATGCAGAGCGCTTAACAGCATTTGGAGATAAGCTTCGTTCATCAAGTTTAGATGAATTACCTGGATTATGGAATGTACTAAAAGGCGATATGAGTTTAGTGGGTCCTCGTCCTTTACTTGTTGAATATTTGCCTTTATACAGTGATGAACAATCTAAACGTCATGATGTTCGCCCTGGTATTACTGGTTGGGCGCAGGTTAATGGTAGAAATGCTATTAGTTGGGAAGAAAAATTTAAACTTGATGTATGGTATGTAGAGAATCAAAGTTTTTGGCTAGATTTGAAAATACTTTTTTTAACCGTTAAAAAAGTATTTGTTAAAGAAGGTATTTCTGCTGATGGTGAAGCAACAATGTCAAAGTTTTCTGGTAATAAATAACACTTAACATAATTTAACGAAGGTTTATTTGGATAATATAATGAATGATACTATATATGGAGTTTTTGGTGCTAGTGGATTTGGAAGGGAAGTTTTGCCTTTATTACGGGAGCAAATAAATCAAAGTAATAGCCAAATATTTTTTGTTGATGATACCCCACCATCAAAGGTTTTGAATGGTATTGACGTTGTTACTTTTGAGGAGTTCAATAGCTTTCCATCACTTAATAAATATCTAACGATTGCAATTGCTGATTCTTCAGTTCGAGAAAAATTATTTCACCGATGTGAACAAGCTAAAATTGAAATAATTGATGTTGTAGCAAAAAATACTATCAAAATGGATGAGGTTCGAATTGGGAAAGGCTACATTATTTCTCCTTTTTGCACTCTCACTTCAAATATTAAAATAGGGGTTGGTTTTCAAGCGAATATATATAGTTATGTTGCGCATGACTGTGATATTGGCGACTTTGTTACCTTTGCTCCAAGTGTTAAGTGTAATGGGAATGTTAAAATAGAAAATCATGCCTATATAGGGACAGGAGCTGTAATTAAACAAGGAAGAACAGGACGCCCTTTAATAATTGGAGAAGGTGCTGTTGTTGGTATGGGAGCGGTAGTTACAAAGAATGTCCCAGCAGGTGATGTTGTGGTTGGTAACCCTGCAAAGTCAATTAAACGAAAAATAGGGTGAAAATAGTGGAAAACATAGCCTTCGAAGACATTAAAGTAGGTATGTCTGTCAGTTATTCCCAAACAATAACTGATGCTGATGTCAAAGCTTTTGCTGGATTATCAGGCGATCATAACCCTGTTCACGTTAATGAGGAATATGCATCAGAATCGAGGTTTAAAAAACGCATTGCTCATGGTTTAATATCGGCAAGTTTTTTTTCAGCTTTATTTGGAACTAAATTGCCAGGCCCCGGTTGTGTTTATGCAGGTCAAAATTTAAAATTTAAAAGGCCTGTATATCTAGGGGATACTGTAACTGCGACAGTTGAAGTTACTTTGATTGACGCAAAAAAAAGAAATGTTTTCTTTTCAACAACATGTAAAGTTAAAAATAAAGTTGTTATTTCTGGAGACGCTGAATTATATGTTCCTTAGGACTTTTACACTATGTTAAATACAAAATTTTCCCCTTGGCCATCTTTTACCGAAGAAGAAGCCAATGCTGTTAGTTCGGTTTTACTGTCTAATAAAGTTAACTACTGGACCGGGCAGGAAGGTCGTCAGTTTGAAAAAGAATTTTCTGAATTTTCTGATAGTGAATATGCCATTGCAGTTTCGAACGGTACCTTAGCATTAGATTTAGCGCTAGTGGCTTTGGAAATCGGCTCCCATAATGGTGGAAGCGATACTGATGAAGTTATCGTGACTTCTCGGACGTTTTTAGCCTCAGCTAGCTCAATTGTAACAGCAGGTGCAAAACCTGTTTTTGCCGATGTTGACTCTAATAACCAAAATATTACCGCTGAAACGATTGAGGCGGTATTCACTGAAAATACTAAAGCTATTATTGCGGTTCATTTAGCGGGAATGCCCTGTGAAATGGATGCAATAATGGCATTGGCTAAAAAGCATAATATTAAAGTGATTGAAGATTGTGCTCAAGCTCATGGTGCAAAATACAAAGGCCGTTCAGTTGGTTCAATAGGGCATGTTAGTGCTTGGTCGTTCTGCCAAGATAAGATTATGACCACAGGTGGTGAAGGTGGCATGGTTACCACTAATGATGAGTCCTTATGGAAAAAGATGTGGGCATATAAAGACCATGGTAAGTCATGGGATACTATCTATAATAAAGAACATCCTCCTGGTTTTAGATGGTTGCATGAAAGTTTTGGTACTAATTGGCGCTTAACTGAAATGCAGTCAGCTATTGGTCGTATTCAACTAAAACGTATGTCTGATTGGACAGAAAAGAGAAATGTTAATGCCGCTTTAATTGAAGAAACTTTAGCCCAGTTTTCATGCGTACGTTTAGTTGCAGTACCTAATTATATTGATCATGCGCAATATAAATATTACGCCTTTATTAAGCCAGAGTTTTTAAATGAAGAATGGACGAGAGATCGTATTGTTAATGAGATTAATTCGTTAGAAATCCCTTGTTTTTCAGGTTCATGCTCAGAAGTATATTTAGAAAAGGCATTTGATAATACCAGCTTTCGTCCAAAAAAACGCTTACCAATTGCTAAGGAGTTAGGTGAAACTAGTTTAATGTTTTTAGTTCACCCTACATTAACGGATAAAGAAATGAATAAAACACAGCAGGTGATTAACGATGTACTTATACAAGCATCGAAGAAAACTAAATAGTTAATATAATATCTAGAGCCTGACGAATCCCCTAGAAATATAACTTTTTTAATGGAGGGAAGCGACTTTCATGATTAGTTGTGAACCCTCAGTTCTAGGGCAGTTAAAGAGGTTTAAAAGTGATAGCAAACCTCTTTAAAAAATAATTTTTACAAACGATATACAACATTTATATATATATTTGCATTGCGTTTATCATTTATATTATTTTTAAAATTTGAACTGCTGAAATCGCCCCCCAAAATATATTCCCAATTTTTGTAGTTATGCACCATATTAACGGATAGCATAATTGTTTTCTTTGCAATTGAAGTAAGTGGATTACCTATAATTGAGTTGTTTGGGGAAAGATCACTGTTATCGTAATTTAAATTTAACCAACGCAGTTTGGTTGTTATTTTAATGTTTTTTTGTAATTGTGATATTGCACCGATAACGATTGTTTCTGCATCATTGTCATACAAGTTACCAAGCGCACGTCCATTATATCGCAAACCAGTTCGGTAGGTTGAATGTTCATAATAACAGTCACCTTTACCTTCACGTTCACCACAATCAGCTAAACTATCACCATACTCAACATAGGCTGTAGTAGTTGTATTAAAAATATCAAGTTGAGTGTCAAAACCTAGTTGTATTTCAGCTTTGGTGACAAAGTTTAGATCAAGTTGACTTTCATTCGCGCCATCTTCAGCAAAATAATTACCATAAAAGCCAATAGGTGTTCTGAATAAGGTTGTTGAATAACGAAAGTCAAAGCCTGCTTGTTGATTTGCTATAGTGTACTTACCATTATTACAAGAGCTACTACCAGATACTTCACCGTTAGTTTTACCTATTAAAATATCCCAAAAGTTACATAATCCTGTTGGATTACTCTTACCGCCCCATTGAGCTAGCCGGCTAATACCAATTTCAAGATTTTTAAATGGCTTGAAATTCAGCCGAAAGCCCCATAATAGTGCATTATTGATAACCCTATCGTCATCCATTAATCCCATGAAAGTTGTCATAGTCCAAGGGATTGCTTGTTCAGTGAAGGGAATTTTAAAAGGCTCTGCAGAAATTCTGGATAAACTCAAAGCAGGAATTGGTTGTGCGTTACTTGATAAGCTAAAGCTAGTATCCCACATGGAGCCAAACCATCGTTCTTGTTTCCCTAAAGAAATACTCCAGTTACCTAAAGACGTAGCTATGTAGCTACCGTCATAAATAAACTTATTGTCTCCATTTTCTGAATAAGCATAACCTGGGGATATATTTAGAGCAAAATTATCAGATAGGAAACTAGTTTGAATTTGGATGCTATGTTGATAATGATTATTATCACCAAAGCTAGTAAAATCAATATTTGAAGAGGCTAGTGAAAGATTAACGCTAGCACTGTTTTTTTTTGCAAGTTGTAGTTGATAGTTAACATATACATAAGCATTTTTTTCAATAGTTGATAATTCTTCTATAACTACTTGTTTTAAATCACGCGCAATATCATGCCACATTAAGGGATAAGTCGTGACGGGAGTGACAATATGTCCACTATCAGCAAGTAATTGGATGTTAGCTTTTAAGTAAATATCTGATGTATCTATCCAAGGTTCTGCTTGCATGCGAAAACTAAAAAGAAGTATGGTAAAGATGGATACTATTTGTATGAAATTTTTCATTAAACCTACACTGTTCAAAATTATAACTACAATCCAAAAATGTTATGTAGTAATTAATATCAAAGGATAAACTACTGAGAACTAAAATATAATTAAATTGACAAAAAAATTGATTATACAGGGTTTTTCTATAGTAGAAATGAAATTATGATTAGCTGTTTAAAAGGCGCCGTTTATGTTGGAAGCTTACTCTATTCTAAATAAAGCAGTGAAGTCTGTACTCAAACAAGTAAACAGAAAAATAAAATATTTTAAACTGCGGCAAGGAACCTAAATTTGTGTATAATGCACGTTTTTTATACCTCTTAATTGTTTTCAATATGAAGGGATTAAGTTGGTAGTTTACTTACTTACTTACTTACTTACTTCGACACAGTTCGTGCCTCACTTGCTCAGTACAAACGGTAACGTTCGTGCCTCACTTGCTCAGTACAAGCGGTAACGTTCGTGTCTCGCTTGTTCAGTAGAAACGGTAGTGTTGGTGCCTCATTTGCTCAGTGCAAGCGGTAACGGATAGCGTAATATAATTAGGATTTTAAAACGTAATGAGTGTATCTAATTCTTCTATGAATGTTTTGTTTAGAGCGCCTCGTCCAGTAAAGCGCGTTATTAGTATTTTTGCTGATTTATTTTTTCTTGGCGCTGCTTTTTGGGCCGCAATGCTGGTTAGGCTAGACACTTCAGCGGTTTTCAGTAATCCGCAATCTTGGTTGTTACTTTCCGCTTTAATACCTATCTCTCTGTTAATTAATGTAAGGTTAGGTTTATACCGTGCAGTAATTCGTTATATTACTAGTAAGGCGGCTACCACTATTGGTTTAGCGGTTTTATTTTCAACCTTGTCGTTAATCTTTCTATCCTATTTTTTACAAATCCCTTTGCCTAGAACCGTGCCGGTAG
>TARA_R110001583_G_scaffold38171_8_pt1 | contig 21456 bp, 18 predicted proteins | sample TARA_R110001583 | Tara Oceans TARA_R110001583 (sample SAMEA4398432) | marine metagenome | biome: Polar Biome; feature: [MES] marine water layer (ENVO:01000295) within the mesopelagic zone...; material: water (ENVO:00002006), including particulate matter (ENVO:01000060) such as...... | reverse complement strand
AATATTTTCAATTGAAATTATATTATTTTTAACTTTGGCACTTATCGCTTTTACTGCAGATTGCAACTCTTCACGAGCTCCATAACTTAAGGCCAAAGTAAGCGTCATACCTGTATTTTGCTTTGTTTGATCCATTACCTCAAGTAATTCTTTGTAGGCTTTAGAAGGCAATGCAGATATATTACCTATTGTATTTAAACGTATATTGTTTTTGTTAAAAGTTTTAAGTTCTTTCTTTAACGAGGACACCAATAAGCGCATTAATGTTTGTACTTCTACCTTTGGGCGATTCCAATTTTCAGTAGAAAACGTGTACAAGGTTAAAAAATCGATACCTAATTCGGCACATTGCTCAACAACAATTCTCACCGTTTTTACGCCATGCTCGTGACCAAATACTCGTAGCTTACCACGTTGTTTAGCCCATCTTCCATTGCCATCCATAATAATAGCAAGATGCTTAGGAACATTCGTTTTATCAATATCGTTTATATCGCTCATTTTTATTTTACTCAAAACAATCCATACACGGCTTTCTGCCAAAAGTGTAGGTTAATGTCAACCCTGAAAAAACATACCAATCGTCGCTAAAAATATTTCCAAATTGGAATTCTTCAAAGTTCGAACCTTCGGGATTGCTGGCATCTAAGTTATCAGTAAATGTATACCTAGCACCTATTTCAGCCCCAAAAATAAGAAACTGATTGATACGATACTTAAAACCTGCCGTCATTGGTATAGCAAATGATCCATCTTTTTGTTCGATTTCTTGCAAAACCCCTCCATTAAAATACTCATAATCATATCTAAAATAAGTAATACCCGTATATAAATAAGGGGTAAAAGCTGGCCCCAATTTGTGCAGATTATAATCTACAAAATTAAACTCAAGACCTACAGATCCTTCTAAAACAGAATTATCAACAACATAACCCCTTTGTTGCCTTGCCGTTGAACTTGATTTATTATCATTTGCAGTAAATTGGCCATACATTAGACTTCCACGCCATGCATATCTCTTACTGATATTCCATTTAAACAAACCGCCAAAAGCAATATCAGAAGGTAAAATATAATTTGTTCTTCCTACATCACTAATTGTATTAGCTCCTCCTAAGAAAATACCTGCTTCATAGGTCTGTGCTTTAATCATAAAAAATGAAAAAAGTAGTATTATCAACGTTATGTAACGCATAAATTAGTTTTTACAATGACACCTATCCCCTATTAATAATAGAATATGAGATGATTTTCATGTTCTTATTGGATAAACAGCGATTAAGGCCATTTATTGTTTAAAACCAGACTCAATTTCGCCTATCCTCACCCCAAAGTAGCTTATTTCTTAGGGTCTTTAAAAAACTCTCTGAAGTATACTCTATCATTTTAATAGTAAAGGGTGCTTTACTAATTGTAATCTCCTCTCCATTTTCCAGTGAAGCAATTCTAGAATCTAATGAAACCAAATGATTTTCTTCTCGACCGGACACTTTTAAGCGTATAACGGTATCATCTGAAATTACAAGTGGCCTCGCATTAAGGTTGTGTGGCGCAATGGGTGTTAATACCAAAGATTTTACAGTGGGCACAATTACAGGACCACCACAACTTAATGAATAACCCGTAGAACCGGTTGGTGTCGAAATAATTAATCCATCAGCCCAATAAGAAGTTAGATACTCATTATTTAAATAAGTTTCTACCGTTATCATCGACGTAGTATCTTTTCTACTAACGGTAATTTCGTTAAGTGCAAAATTGAGATCACCAAATTCAGCATCTAGTTCTTTGGTATTCAATTGAACCAAACTTCGCTCAACAATAGTATATGCTCCTTCTTTAAATTCTTGAACTACTTTTCTAACATCTTCCTTTTTAAAAGTGGAAAGAAAACCTAATCTTCCTGTATTTACACCTACTATCGGTATACCCAAATCTTTAACAAAGGTCGTTGCCCTTAAAATTGTACCGTCTCCACCAAAGCTAACGAACATATCGAAAGTAGTGTCCAACCCACTACCCATAGTGAACGTAGAAAAAGATTTTGAGGATTCTAATTTACGATACAGCTCATAGAAATCATGTTCTATAAATACTTCTGCTGACTCTTTATAAAGCTCATCCAATAATTCAACCAAATATTCTATGGCGTTATCTTGATATGTTTGACCATATATAGCTACTTTCATACTATACATTAAGATATTTATCTAAATAATCTGAACGATCCTTAAGATCTTCAAGAAACTGATCATCACTATTACCATAAAGAATATGGTAATTATACCTTCTAAAGGTCTGAACGACCTTATTATAATTATTTGTGGTAATCTTTAAAGTAACTTGAATAATATCATTTTGCGTATCGGTAATAAAACCACCTATTAATTTAGCATTATTACTCTCCACAATTTGGGCAATTTCACTAAATGAATAATCTTTAATACCCGTTGCAACTACTAGAATACTGCCGGGATCTGTAAAAAACGGAGTATCTATAAAAATAGCAACTATATCGGTAAGGTCATAATAACCAACAACTTCTTCTTTCTCATTCAAAATTGGTAAAAGATTAGCCTCATTTCTAGCAAAAGCTTCTAAAACATCAAGCCAATTCGTATCGCCTCGCACAAAAAAACTTTGAAGATCATACCTAAACTCCTCTATTTTTGTCTCAGGAAGCAATGCTTCAGAATCATTTTCCGAGAAAACACCCAAAAACCGTCCATCTTCTACAATAGCTACATGTGAGTACGTCGTATCCTGAAAAAATTCCAAAACTTTTTCAAAAGTATCCTTTATTTCAAAGACAGGTATATTCGTAATGATATGTTCTTGAATATGCATAGGCTTAATTATAACGCAAAATAGCAATTAATAATATCAAAAGGCGTGCCTTATTTGTATTTTTGAAACTCTTAAAAGGTAAATCAGACATAATGACAAAGCTTAGCGTTAACGTAAATAAAATAGCAACTCTCAGGAATGCCCGTGGCGGCAATGTACCTGATTTACTAAAGGTTTCGAGCGATCTAGAAAGTTTCGGAGCACAAGGCATAACTATACACCCAAGACCAGACGAACGACATATACATTATCAAGATGCCCGAGATTTAAAAAACATTGTAAAAACCGAGTTTAATATTGAAGGAAATCCAATTCCGAAGTTTATTGATCTAGTACTCGAAGTAAAGCCAGAACAAGTAACTCTGGTACCCGATTCTATCGAAGCAATAACGTCGAATGCAGGTTGGAACACCATAAAATATAAAGATTTTTTAACTGATGTCATCAAAACCTTTAAAGAAGCTGGTATTCGCACTTCTATATTTGTTGACCCCGACATAAAAATGATTGAAGGAGCAAAAGCTGTTGGCGCCGACCGAATTGAACTTTACACCGAAAGTTATGCTACTGATTACGAACTAAATAAAGAAAAAGCCATACAGCCATTTATTGAAGCTGCCATAAGCGCAAATAATTTAGGACTCGGAATTAACGCGGGGCACGACTTAAGTTTAGACAACATTCAATATTTTGCGAAAAATATTCCTAATTTATTAGAAGTATCAATAGGGCATGCTCTTATTAGCGAAGCCCTGTATTTAGGTCTAGACAATGTAGTGAACATGTATTTACATAAATTAAAATGAAGCAAATTTTACATTCATTAATTTTAGGAGAAGGCAAACCTATTTGTATTCTACATGGGTTTTTAGGGATGCTCGATAATTGGAAAACTCTAGGTAGCTCTTATGCCGAAAACGGATTTCGTGTTCACTTAATTGATCAACGAAACCACGGTAAAAGTTTTCATTCACCCGATTTCAATTATGATATCCTATCTGATGATTTACTTAATTATATGAATCATCATGAAATTGAAAGCACTATACTTATTGGTCATTCAATGGGCGGGAAAACGGCGATGCAATTTGCATGCACTCATCCAGATCGAGTCAGTAAACTATTGATTGCCGACATTGCTCCTAAATTTTACCCTCCGCATCATCAAACAATAATTGATGGCCTAAACGCTATTGATACTAATAATTTGAAATCGCGTAAGGATGCAGATGATCAATTAAAAAAATATATTTCTGATAATGGTACACGTCAATTTTTACTAAAAAATCTCTTTAGAAACGAAGATAAAAAACTATGCTTCAGGTTCAACTTAGAGGTATTGAGTGAGAAAATGGAAGAAATCGGCGACAATATCAATAGCACTGATAACTATAACGGACCCACACTTTTTTTAAGAGGTGACCGATCCGAATATGTAACAAAAAGCGATATTGAAATAATTAGTAGACATTTTCCAAAAGCTACAGTAGAAACTATTAGTAACGCGGGCCATTGGCTACACGCAGAAAATCCTGAAGAATTCCTTGATAAATCTTTAACCTTTTTCAATCAACCTATAAATTTATAATTATGAAACTAATTCTAAGAGTACTTTTAAGCGCTTTATCCGTAATCATTTTAGCAAATGTACTTCCCAATGTTTCTGTAGATAATTTTATGACTGCTATTATTGTAGCTGTTGTTCTAAGTTTACTTAATTTTCTAGTAAAACCAATATTGGTTATTTTAACACTCCCTGTTACTATAGTCACATTTGGTCTTTTTTTACTGATAATAAATGCTATAATCATTTTATTGGCAGATAAACTTATAGATGGTTTCTCTGTAAGCAATATATGGTGGGCATTGATTTTTAGCCTCTTGCTATCCTTTTTACAATCGATCTTCTTTTCATTGCTAAAAGATGACAAGTCTTAGTCGCTTTTGATTTGAAATTCAATACTTTAAAAAATTGGTTGACTTTGCAAAAAATCGTATTTTTGCATCCCATTTTATACATGCAAATAGATAATAAGGAATGAATATTACGAAAGAGCAGATAGACGATTTAAATGCAGTAGTTAAAGTTGCTATCACAAAAGACGATTACCAAGACAAGGTAGATACCATATTAAAGGATTATAAGAAACAAGCTAATATTCCTGGTTTCAGAAAAGGTCAAGTACCTATGGGCCTTATCAAAAAACAATATGGCAAAGCTGTTTTGGTTGATGAAGTGAATAAATTGTTACAAGACAATCTTAACAAATACCTGACTGAAGAAAAATTGGATGTTCTTGGAAATCCTCTTCCAAAGCAGCAAGATAATTTTGATTGGGATCAAGATGAGTTAGCTTTTGAATTTGAACTAGGTTTAGCGCCTGATTTCGAAGTTTCTTTGAAAACTAAAAAAGCGATAACGCAGTACAAAATTGTTGCAGACAAGAAAACGATCGACGAGCAAATAGAACGTATTCAAAAGCAATACGGCAAGCTTGTAAGCAAAGATGTTGTTAGTAAAAATGATGAGGTTAGCGGTACTTTCTTTAACGAAACTGAAGAAATTGACAACAAAACCATGCTAGAAACCGACAAGCTGAAAAGCAAAAAAGCTTTAGATGCACTGAAGGGTAAAAAAGTTGGCGATGTAATTACACTGAAAACAAAAGGGCTATTTAATGAAGACCATATGCTGTCAAATGCTTTGGGCATTGACAAGCAAAAAGCAGAATCATTGGATACAGAGGTAACTTTCACGATTTCAGAAATAAATGAAAGAGAATCTGCCGAATTAAACCAAGAATTATTCGACAAACTTTTTGGACCTGACAGCGTAAAATCTGAAAAAGAATTAAAAGAGCGTATCAAAGAAGATTCTGAAAAACAGTTCGAACAGCAGTCTGATCAAAAATTATTGAACGACGTTACTGAATATTTTATTGATAATACCAAATTTGAACTACCAAGCGGCTTCTTAACCAAATGGATTCAAATGACAGGTGAAGAGCCATTATCTGATGAGCAAGCTACTGAAGAGTATGCAAAATCAGAAAAAGGGTTACGTTACCAACTTATAGAAGGCAAAATAATTCGCGACAATGAACTTCAAGTTCAGTTCGATGAATTAAAAGAATTCTCTAAAGGCTTCATTCGTTCGCAAATGGCTCAATTTGGCCAGTTAGACCCTAAAGAGGAAGAATTAGATAACATTGCAGCACGTGTTCTTGGTAACCAAGATGAAGTAAAAAGACTTTCAGAACAATTGATGAGTCAAAAGCTATTGAATCTTTATAAGGAAAAAGCAAACCTTAAGACAAAGGAAGTTACCTATGAAAATTTCGTGAAAGAAGTTTACGGATAATTTCGAACAATTAATTAAGTATCTTTTCGGTGCCGGAAATGAAATTTTCGGCACCTTTTTTTACTCTAAAAAATAGACATACAATTTATGGATTACGGAAAAGAATTCAAGAATTTCGCAATAAACGATCAAGGCATTAGCAGTACATATTACGACACAATAATGAGCAGCATGTACCCTACCAACATGACGCCTAATATTATTGAAGAAAGGTCTATGAATATTGTTGCCATGGATGTTTATTCGCGTTTAATGATGGATCGTATCATATTCATGGGTACGGGTATCAATGACCAAGTTGCAAATATTATACAAGCACAATTATTATTTTTGGCTAGTGTTGATGCTAAAAAAGACATTCAAATCTATATAAACTCTCCAGGAGGTAGTGTTTATGCAGGTTTAGGCATCTATGACACTATGCAGTTCATAACTCCTGATGTTGCTACTATTTGTACAGGCATGGCTGCTTCAATGGGAGCTGTATTATTATGTGCTGGTGAAAAAGGCAAACGTAGTGGTTTGCAGCATTCTCGTGTTATGATTCACCAACCAATGGGTGGCGCTCAAGGTCAAGCAAGCGATATTGAAATTACTGCAAGAGAAATTTTAAAGCTGAAAGAGGAATTATATCAAATTATAGCGCAACACTCTAATACCGATATAGAAAAAGTACGTGAAGATAGTGACCGTGATTATTGGATGAAAGCTGATGAAGCTCTTAAATATGGAATGATTGATGAAATTTTGGTAAGGGATAAGGAATAATTCCGACTATTTGAATCAAATAAATAAATGATTTTTAAACCAAAAACGAATTTCATTCGTTAAGGAATAGAATAGAGAAGTAAGATAATGGCAAAGGAAAATTTAGAGTGTTCATTCTGCGGTAGAAAAAAACCAGAAACAAATTTATTAATTGCTGGTCTCGACGCACACATTTGTGATCGTTGTATAGAACAGGCACACGGTATAGTTGCTGAAGAATCGAAACAGACAAAGACAAATGATCTTTCTTCTGAACTAGTTTTAAAAAAACCCCAAGAGATAAAGGAATTTTTAGACACTTTCATTATTGGCCAGGAACGCACAAAAAAGGTAATGTCCGTAGCCGTTTACAATCATTATAAAAGATTACTTCAACCTACGTCAAAAGAAGATGATATAGAGATTCAAAAAAGTAATATTATAATGGTAGGGCAAACCGGAACCGGTAAAACCCTAATGGCGAAAACTATCGCAAAATTACTTAATGTACCTCTAGCAATAGTTGATGCGACGGTATTGACCGAAGCTGGTTATGTTGGTGAAGATGTAGAAAGTATTCTAACCCGACTATTACAAGCGGCAGATTATAATCTTGAAAAAGCCGAAAGAGGAATCGTATTCATTGATGAAATAGATAAAATTGCCCGAAAAGGTGATAACCCATCAATTACCAGAGATGTTTCTGGAGAAGGTGTACAACAAGGACTTCTAAAATTATTAGAGGGTACTGTTGTAAATGTTCCACCAAAAGGCGGTAGAAAACATCCTGATCAAAAATTTATTGAAGTTAATACTGAAAACATTCTTTTTATTGCCGGAGGAGCATTTGACGGTATTGAGCGTGCTATTACCAAACGTTTAAATATGCAGGCCGTTGGTTATAGTGCCTCGAAAGCAGATAACTTTTTGGACACCTCTAATATGTTGCAGTATATAATTCCTAGAGATTTAAAAGAATTCGGACTTATACCTGAAATAATTGGTAGACTACCTGTTCTCACCCATATGAATCCGTTAGATAAAAAGACGTTAAGAGCAATCTTAACGGAACCTAAAAATGCAATTATAAAACAGTATGAAAAACTGTTTGCAATGGATGATATTACTTTTACCATCACTGAGCAAGCATTGGATTATATTGTGGACAAGGCAATTGAGTATAAACTTGGCGCTAGAGGTTTAAGATCTTTATGTGAAGCAATCTTTACCGATGCTATGTTCGAGATGCCGAGTACTGGGGAGACTAAATTTAAGGTTACGAAACCTTATGCTGAGGAAATGTTATCTTATGACACCGTAAAGAAGTTAAAAGCAGTTTCTTAATAATTAACTAGAATAGAATATAAAAAAAAGCGTGGATAATTAATTATCCACGCTTTTTTTATGCTTCAAACTTTATATATCTATTAGACCACTTTCTTAATCTGAGGTGCTATTTGCGTTACTTCTTGTAGTAAATCTAAACATACTTTCTGAATTATTTTCTCATCAGAGTAAAGTGTATGACCATAATTGGAAACAATTTCCATATCGATTCCTAATCTGTCAGCCCATTCTTCGCTCGGCTTAAACGAATCATTTTCACCGTATACTAATTGAAATGGCACATTAGGCCTTTCATTCTTTAATCGAATTCTTGTTGCTGAAACACTATAAAACGACTTAACTGGCAAGCCTTTTTTTGCGGCTTCCCAAACGATGGTAGCCCCTGTACTAAAAGCTAAATAATAACATGGTTCTTTTTCCTTTTTCAATAAATGAGAAACAGCTGTATCTATACCACCATCAACAAAAGCACTATGAACATTCTCTTCTGACTGTACTAAAATGTCGAGGTTGGCTAATTGCTGGCTATCATAAAAGGTAATATCAAAATACTGTTGAAGATATCCTAAATATGAAGTAATCCATAAACCTTTCTTAGCGCCCCACATATCTGAAACAATCACTAATTTCTGTGCCATAATAATAGTATTTTAAAGTTTGGTTAAGTTTTCCTACAGCAAGTTGGATTTTTAGCTTCACATAACATCATTTAATTGTTTACTCGCTTAAAATTATCGATGTAGTTCATTTAGTAGAGAATCTTCACGATAAATTGCGATAGTTAAAGTAGTTATACTAAGTCTCTTAAACATTAGTAAAGTTAAGGCAACTATTGAGCCAAAATAAAAGTTTGTTGTGATTAGACTAAAAAATAGTGTATATAGAGCAAATTACTTGTTCATTCGCAAAAGCTCCTCTAAATAATCGCGTTTATTAGATAGACGTGGTATTTTATGCTGGCCACCAAGCTTACCATTTGACTTCAACCAATCATAGAATAAGTTCTTACGAGCAATATGTACCAAGGGTAAGTTTAAAGTAATGTTATTATGCCGTTTGGCTTCGTAATCTGAATTTAGCGATTTCAATGCATCATCAAACACCTTTACGAATGAATTTAAATCTTTTGGTAAGGTTCTAAATTCCATTATCCATTCATGAGCTCCTTTTTCCTTATCTATCATAAAAACCGGACCAGCGGTATAGTCCATGATTTCAGCTTCGGTTTTAGAACAAGCTAACTTTAAAGCTTCCTCTGCATTTTCAATAATCAGCTCTTCACCGAAAACATTAATATGGTGCTTCGTACGACCAGTAACTTTTATTCGATATGGACTTTTTGAAGTAAACCTAACTGTATCTCCAATTTTATAGCGCCACAATCCAGAATTGGTCGTAATTATAATTGCATAATTTTTACCGAGTTCAATCTCCCATAGGGGAATAGCTTCTTGTTGTAACGTGCCATAAACATCCATCGATATAAACTCATAAAAAATACCATAATCCAACATGAGCAGAAGATCCTCTTCATTATTTCTATCTTGAATAGCAAAGAATCCTTCTGAGGCATTATAAATTTCGTAAAATCTAAAGTTATCATTGGGCAGTATTTTTTTATACTGCTCTTTATAAGGATTAAAATTAACCCCTCCATGAAAATAGACTTCCAGATTCCCCCATACTTGAAATAAATTTTCCTTACCTGTTTCTTCTAAAACCTTATTCATTAATACCAGCATCCACGAAGGAACACCCGCAAGGCTAGTAACATTCTCTTGTACACTTTCATGAATAATTGCCATCAACTTACTTTCCCACTCACTCATTAGAGAAACCTTATTACTAGGCGTACTGCTATATTCCGCCCATAAAGGCATATTATCAATAAGAATGGCAGATAAGTCTCCGAAATACGAGCCATTGTCTTCATAGAGCTCTTTACTGCCTCCTAATCTCAAACTTTTGCCTGTAAATAATTGTGAGTTTTCATTATTGTTTAAATAAAGGCATAATAAATCTTTACTTGATTTATAATGACAGTCTTCTAAAGCCTCACTGCTAACAGGAATAAACTTACTCTTGGCGTTAGTTGTTCCACTACTTTTAGCGAATAATTTCACCTTAGTGGGCCAGAAAAGGTTTTGCTCTCCTTTTCTAGTACGTTCGATTATCGGTTCAAATTCTTCATAAGAAACTATCGGCAAACGTTCTTTAAATATCCTATATGATTCAATAGATTCAAATTCATATTTTCTACCAATTTCCGTGTCTTCTGCAAACTCAAGCAATTGTAACAACACTTCTTCCTGAACCTCTTCTGGGTACTTTAAAAAAAGTTCTATCTGATGATAACGCTTCTTCAATAACCAAGAGGCAATGGAATTAAATAAAGTAATTGGCATTTATAGGTATCTTTGTGTTGCTAAAAATAGCGTATCTAAGTATCATTTTCAAATTGATTACCTAATAAGTAAACTAAACATGCAATACGAAGGAGTACTAAAAAAAATGCAAACAGAAATTGGTCATCCAATACAGTATTACATGTTGTTTGAATCTGATTTTCTAAATGTAAATCAAGTTCTCGATAAAACTCTAAAAATAGAATTTATAAAATTTCAATGTCTCAATTGTGGTAATGACAGACCTATCTATAGGCAAGGTTTTTGTAAAAATTGTTTCTTTGAAATACCTTCTGCCGGAGATTGGATAATGCGTCCAGAATTGAGCACCGCACATTTAGATAAAGAGGATAGAGATTTAGCTTATGAAAAAAAGGTACAGCTGCAGCCACATATTGTTTATCTGGCTAATTCGAGCAACATTAAAGTTGGTGTAACTAGAAAAGGACAAATACCAACTAGATGGATTGACCAAGGCGCGCATGAGGCAATCGAAATAGTAGAAGTACCCAATAGATATCTAGCAGGTATTACTGAAGTTGCTTTAAAAAATCATGTAGGAGACAAAACGAATTGGCGTACCATGCTCACAAATAATGTTGTTGATGAAAACCTACAAGAATGGCGCGACAAACTAAAACAGTATATTCCTGATGAGGCAATACAATATTATCTAGAATCTAATCTTGAAACTGAATTAGAATTTCCGGTATTGCAATACCCAACTAAGGTAAAAAGTCTAAACCTCAGCAAAACACCTTCTTTTGAAGGTAAATTAAAAGGTATTAAGGGTCAATACCTAATCTTCGAAGATAATACTGTATTCAACGTACGTGGTAGCGAAGGATATTATGTGGGGCTTACCGTTAATTAATTAACAGTATCCTTTTTCTTTTTACCGAATAGACCCCCAATTATATCTTTTGCTTTTTCTTTCACAGCTTCTTGCTCAGTTTTAGGAGGAATTGAATCCTTCTTAACTGATGTAGTAACGGTATCTTTTTTAGTTGCTAAAATACCGCCAAGAATATCTTTAGCACTAGTTTTGGTAGAATTAGCCTCGTTATTAGTTGAATCCTTAGTTGTTTTATTTCCGTTGATCAAACCGCCAATCAAATCCTTGGCCTTATCAGTACCTTTATTAATAAGTTTTTGTTTTTCTACTTCAATTAACTTTGTAGTTAATTGTTTTACTCCTGATGATAAATCAGTAGTTATTGCAGGACTATTGTATAGACCTCCTATATTGGCAACAACAGGTATGGTTAAATCTGTTAAAGCCGAATCATCTATTTTAGCTATTAGATTGGTAACATCAGTACCTAAATATTTAGCAGGAACCTGCATGGTAGCCTTATAATTCAATTTCTTATCGAATGTATGATTACCCTCTACATTAATAGAAATATCTTTATAATTAAGCGTAAAAGGCTTTACAGTAACTATACCATCTTTAAATGAAAGTGACGTCTTCAAATCTTTCAAATCTAGTTGCTTTAAATCAATGAAATTTAATTTAGAAACAAGCGAATTCAATACAGGTGCCGATTCCGTGCTAATTTCATCAGTCATTAAATCTGCAAACAAATTTCCGCTTAATGACAATAGGTCAGGCAATAAATCATCTGTTAAATTACCTGATAACGAAATATCGGAAGTTAGTTTTCCTTTTAATATTTGCGCGATTGGTGCTATAGTTTGAAATAATTCTATTGAACTGAACGTTTCTTGAATGCCTAACTGATTTAAGTCTAATTTCATGGCAAAAGTAGGAGTATCATTTTTTGTAGATACTTCACCATTAAAAGCCATTTTACCACCAAACAAACCAGACGACATGTTACTTAATGTAGCTGTTTCATCTTTAATTCTCAATACCCCAGTTACATCACTTAGTACGATATCATCATATAATACCTGCTTTGCATTTGCATTTATGGTGGCATCAAGAAATGAAGGGATTTTAATTTTTTCCTCTTGAACTACTCCCCCACTATTACTATCGCCATTTCCAGTTGTCGTTTCTGTTTCAGCGACCATAAAATCACTCAAAGCAAAAGTGTTCGATTTCAAATTAAAATTACCTTCAACCTTTTCATCGTTAAACATGAATCCTAAAAGGTTATTAATAGTACCTGTTACATCAAAGTCAGTTTTACCCGTAGTTCCGTTTAAACTGTTTAGTGTAACAGTTTTCGGATTAAAGGTTAAACTAGCCTTAGTAAACTTAACAGGGTTAGCAAGTTCTTCAGAATTGTATTCGAAATTCGTAACACTTAGATCTCCTGTGGTATTCGTTTTCTCATATTGCTTTTTTTCTACAGAAGCCATATCGAAGGCAGTTGTAATATTTGCTTTCAACAAACCCTTTAAATCATATTCAGCAGGTATAGGGTAAGCTTTTGAAATATTAGCTAAATTCATTGCACCATCTATATGTGCTTTTACCTTAGTATTACCCATTAGCTCAGTAATATTTGAGGTAAGATTAAACTTATCCTCATCAATCATAAAAGAAGCCTTATTGATATCTACGTAGGTATCTTCTGTAATACCTGTTTTGTTATTTAATTGAATATCAAAAAAGACGTTTCGAACCGCCTTTGGCAAATCAGGATATTTAAATGAAGCATTATCTGATTTTATTTCAATATTGAATTTCGGAATATGAGTATCATCTACTATACCATTGAAATTACCATTTACAATAAAGTCGCCAGTGGTAGTAACATTCTCAATATTCTTAGAATAAATCTCTGGAATTACACCTAAGAAATTTTTAAAATCAGAAGAAGGTGTTTTAAAGGTTAAATCTATTTCTTGATTATTATCATTAAGAATAACGAAACCATCGAATACCAATGGCAATTGATTAATTAGCGCCTCGTTCTTTAAAAAGGAATATTTGTTTTGGTTTAAATCTATCCCGATTAAGGCATCCAATTTTATTTTATTTTTATTCAAGTAATTAACACTATCCATCTCAAACGAAACAAAGGCATCGGTATGCGTGTCTAATTCTGATGTCGCTAAAGACAAATCACCAGTTCCTTTATGCTGAAAATCATCTAACTTAAAGGTAATGCCTGTAGATTTATCGGTATAATAAATTCTTGAGTTTGAAATTTCATAAGATTGTAAATCAAAAGAAAAACCATCTGTGGTAGTTGGTTCATCTACCGCAACAGTTTCAGAAGCAACTGCAATATCATAGTTAGCATTTTCATTTTCATCAACAACAACATTCACTAATGCACCTTCTAAATAAATATTATTAATTGCGATGGCATCCTCCGTACCTTTAAACAATTGCATAATACCCATAGTCAAGTCCAATTCATTAGCCTTAAACAAAGTATCACCTTCAAAAGGTGCTTTATTAATTAGAACTACATCTTTAAATTTCACCTCTGCATTAGGAAAACTGCTTATCAAACTCAAATTTGCATCTGAGAAATCTAGTGTAGCATTCACATTCTTATTGACATTATTTTTAATAATATCGCCAATCTTTGCTTCTAAGAAAAAGGGAGCCGCAATTAAGATTGCGATAATCAATAAAAGAATTACACCTACAATTTTTAGTATTTTCTTACCCATAGTATATTTTTATACTGTTTTATTTTATGCTATTACTCTAATATATCTAACTCCAATTCTTCATTTGGTTTTAGATTAAAACGTTTTCTCATAATATATACGAAGAAATAGAGAAAAGGGGTGTCTAGAAATGCTATAAAAATCTTAAAAATAAATCCGCTTACCACTAGTCCGAAAAATAGTTCCCACGGTAGTACTTTAAATACGCATAACAGACCCACAACGGTAAACGTGTCTAGAAATTGTGAAAGAAATGTTGAAAAGTTATTACGTAACCATAAATACTTTCCATTAGTCAATTTTTTCCAAAAATGATAAATTGCAACATCAACATATTGCGCTAATAAATAAGCAATCATTGAAGCTAATACAGCAATGGGTGATAAAGCAAAAACCTGAGTAAAGGTTTGGTCATCTATTGGTGAAGATGGTATTGCAGGAGCCGCTTCTGCTAGCAAAATAATACTCATTGAAAAGAAAGAAGCGAAAATACCGGCAGTCACTATTTGATTTGCCATTTTTCTACCATATATCTCTGATATAAGATCGGTAATTAAAAAAGTTATTGGGTAAGGTAAAATACCAACAGAAACCTCAAAGAGTGAAACACCTAATACCGTAAAGTCACCAAACGGATTCCAATAAATAAATTTTTGAAATATGAGATTTGATACCACTAAGGAAGTAATAAACAGTGCCCCTAAATACAAATAAATACGCTGTGCTAGCTTCCTATCCTTTAAGGTCATAGTTTATTTAATATCCAAAGCAAAAGGCATTCTAGCCTGTATCCCTTTTTGTTCTTTGAATGACTTCAACTCTTTAAGAATCAAATAAGCTTCATCTCCAATTTCATTTTTCACTAAATTTTCTTTCAGTTGTACACTAGCTCCTTCCAAATCTTCCATGAAACGTTCAAATCCGCTTTTATATTTTGGAAATTTCTTCACCCCATAAGACTGTAAAGAAGCAATCTCTGCAGCGGCTGAAATAGCATCATCTAAATTACCCAGCTCATCTACCAACCCTATCTGCAATGCCTCAGTACCGCTCCAAACGCGACCTTGAGCAACACTATCTACTTGCGCCATGGTCATATTTCGACCTTCAGATACACGTTGTAGAAATGTTTGATATGTATCTTCTATACTTTCTTGAATCTGATTTTTAAAACTCTCTTGCATCGGTTCGAACAAAGAATATTCAACGGCATTCTTATTGGTACCAACCTGTTCTGCATTTATTCCAATATTATCTGCCAGTTCAGTCAAATTCGGTACTGTACCAAAAACACCAATGGAACCTGTAATTGTAGTTGGTTCAGCAAAGATCTTATCTGCACCAGCTGCAATGTAATACCCACCAGATGCTGCAACGTTACCCATAGAAACAATTACTGGTTTCACTTTTTTAGTAAGCGCCACTTCTCTCCAAATAATATCTGAAGTCAAAGCACTACCTCCAGGAGAATTTACTCTTAATACAATAGCCTTAACACTTTCATCTTCTCTTGCCTTTATTAAAGCTTCATTGATAATTCCTTGTCCTATAATATTTGGACCACCCTCACCGTAAAAAATTTCTCCTTGAGCAAAAACAACTGCAATCTTATCATCACCAGATTTCAAAATCTTTTTATTAGAATATTTCACATAATCATCTAGCGTACTAATATTGATTTTATCGTCTTTCTTAATAGTTAATGCTTTAGCTAATTTAGCTTCATACTCATCATAAAAAACAACATCATCGACAAGCCCAGATATTTTGGCATATTTAGGAGATCTACCACCCAAAGTGTCAGCAATGATATTTAAATCAGATTCTGAAATACCCCTTGTATGTGAAATATCAGTTACCATAGAATTCCACAGCGACTGAAGCAAAGAAGACAATTGACTTCTGTTCGCCTTACTCATATTATTCTCTAAATAAGGTTCTACCGCACTTTTATATTTACCATGGCGAATCACCTCCATTTTCACACCCGACTTTTCCTGCAATTTCTTATAATACAGAACTTCAGTAGAAAGCCCCTTAAAATCTAACACACCCACAGGGTTCATAAAAATTGAATCAGCAACACTTGCTAAATAATAATCGCGTTGCATATAAAAATCTGCATATGCATATATAAACTTACCTTCAGTTTTAAAATTTTCTAATGACTCTCTAATCGCTTGTGTTTGGGCCAACCCAGCGATAATAAAATTATTGTTAATACTAATTCCTTTTATGCGATCATCATTTTTCGCTACCTCAATGGCATGAATAATCTCATCCAAACCCTGCTTTTGTTCAAAGATGCCAGAAAAGGGATTAAGCTCGTTTGTGCCTGTATAGTCTGAAATAGGACGTTGTAACTGAAGCTCTAATACTGAATTATTTTTCACCGCAACAGTATCTTCCCCACTACTTACAAGCGTGACAAATATTAAAAACATAACAAATAAGATTCCGAATGCGAATAAGGAACCCAAAATAGAAGCTAAAAAATTTCTCAAAAAATTCATGCAAATCTTTCTTTTAAATAGTTAACAAAGATAACCAATGTGAATATGTTTTAGTTATTTTGTTCCAATATTATGGGAGTGTACAAAACAGCATATTTATCTATTGGTAGTAATTTAGGAAACAGAGAAATTCTGTTACAAAAAGCCATTTTCGAAATTGACAATAAAGCAGGTGATATTAGACAGGTTTCTAGCGTTTATGAAACACCTTCATGGGGTTTCGAAGGTGAAGACTTCCTAAATGCGTGTGTTGAAATACAAACACTTCTTTCACCTGAAGAATTGTTATCCAAACTATTAACGATTGAAAAAAGTTTTGGAAGAAAAAGAACCGAAAGCCATAGTTATCAAAGCAGAACGCTAGACCTAGATATAATCTACTATGAACATGATATTATTAAAACAGAAACCTTAACGATACCGCACCCAAAATTGCAAGACCGTAAATTTATTCTTAAGCCATTAGCTGATATTTCTCCCCAATACTATCACCCTATATTAAATAAGGATACTAGGAACTTGCTTCAAGAATGTAAAGACAAAAGCATCATCACTAAACAAATTAAAAAACTTTTCAAAAATAGACATACGTTTTTTGCCAGTTTCGAATACGTGGCTATTGAAGGTAATATTGGCGCCGGTAAAACAACCTTAGCTACTAAAATATCAGATGATTTTAATGCAAAATTAATATTGGAACGATTTGCTGAAAATCCGTTTTTACCAAGTTTTTATGAGGACCAGGCTAGATATGCTTTTCCACTAGAGATGTCTTTTTTAGCCGATCGCTACCAACAGTTTACGGAAGACACAAATCAGCTTGATCTTTTCAAAAGTTTTATGGTTAGTGATTATGACATCTATAAATCATTAATTTTCGCAAAGGTCACCTTACAGCAAAACGAATTTGAGCTTTATCGCAAAGTTTTCAATTTCATGTACAAGGAGGTTAAAAAACCAAGAATATACGTTTATCTGTATCAAACCACAGAACGCCTTTTAGAGCAAATAAAGAAGCGCGGCAGGGATTATGAACAAAATATTGAGCTCTCTTACTTAGAACGAATAAATAGAGGTTATTTTGATTTTTTAAAGACCTATCCCAAAGAAAATCAGCTAGTTATAGATGTTAGCGATTTAGATTTTGTAAGTCATGATAGTGATTATAAAACAATCTTAACAAAGATTGAAGACTTTGCATTATCATCACTATAGTGCAAAATATTGTGTGATTTCTTGCGTAAATGAAAAGGATTCACTTAATTGCAACAGCACAAGTGCAACTAACTAACTCAAACTATACTTGAAAACCTGGTCATTGACCAGGTTTTTTTATGCATTTAATTTATTCCAGCAATCCCACACTACAACACCAACACTAACCGAAATATTCAAAGAATGCTTTGTTCCAAACTGAGGTATTTCTAAAATTTCATCACTTGCGGAAACAACATTTTGTGCAACCCCTTTCACTTCGTTACCAAAAATAAGAACCTGTTTTTTATCTTTCGCGGGTGAATAATTATTTAATTGAGTAGCATTCTCTGCTTGTTCAACCGATATAACGTGACAACCTTCATTTTTTAGCTTTTCCACTAAATCAATGGTCTCAGGCACATACTCCCAATCTACACTTTCAGTGGCACCCAAAGCGGTCTTATGAATATCTTTATGAGGTGGTTTTGCCGTAATACCGCACAGATAAATTTTTTCGACCAAAAAAGCATCTGCTGTTCTAAATACTGAACCAATATTATTTAAGCTACGAATATTGTCCAAAACAATAATTATCGGAGTTTTACCGGCAAGTTTAAACTCCGCAACATCTTTTCTATCTAGCTCCTCATTTCGTAATTTCCTCATGCTTTAATTTAAATTTCTATAGACAATTCAATATGATAAACTTATCGGCAAATATCAACAATGATTTAAAATCCATGGATAAAATCATACTTTCGTGAGGGTGCAAAATTAATGAGATAAAGATAAAGTGGCGGATAAAAGCAAGACAAAAAAGGTAACACCTTTAATGAAGCAGTATAATACCATCAAGACTAAATATCCTGATGCATTATTACTTTTTAGAGTAGGTGATTTTTATGAAACCTTTGGTGAAGACGCTGTTAAAGCTTCTCGCATTTTAGGAATCATTCTTACTAGCAGAAATAATGGTGGTGAACGAACCGAATTAGCGGGTTTTCCTCATCATTCATTAAACACCTATTTACCTAAATTAGTAAAGTCAGGTCTACGTGTTGCCATTTGTGATCAGCTCGAAGACCCTAAACAAACCAAAACCATTGTCAAAAGAGGTGTTACTGAATTGGTAACCCCTGGGGTAGCAATGAATGACGACATACTTCATTCAAAAACTAATAATTTTCTTTGCGCAATTCACTTTGGAAGAAAGAAAATTGGAATTTCTTTAGTTGACATATCTACAGGCGAATTTTTAACCTCGGAAGGTGGTGAAGAACAAATTGATAAATTACTACAGAATTTTTCTCCGAATGAGATTTTAATTTCTAAAGCTCATAAAAAAGAGTTCACTGAAGTTTTTGGTAAAAATTATCATCTATTTCATTTAGAGGATTGGGTTTTTCAAGAAGATTATGCCCTAGAAAATCTTACTTCACATTTTAACACTAAAACCTTAAAAGGATTTGGTGTTGATCATTTGAATTGTGGTGTTATTGCATCTGGTGTGATATTACATTACTTAGGTGAGACGCAACATCGTCAATTACAGCACATTTCGAAATTACAGCGAATTGCCGAAGATGATTATATATGGATGGATAGGTTTACCATCAAAAATTTAGAACTATACCATTCTACGAATGCAAATGCGGTAACACTTTTAGATGTAATCGACAAGACCATTTCACCAATGGGCGGCCGTATGATTAAAAGATGGCTAGCCTTACCCTTAAAAAATCTTGAGAAGATTAAAAGAAGACAACAAATAGTTTCATTTTTATATAAGGAGGAAGTAGTTCTTGAAAAATTTCAGCACCACATTAAACAGATGGGTGATTTAGAACGCTTAATTTCTAAAGTAGCTACAGGCAAAGTCAACCCTAAAGAAGTTGTTCAGCTTAAAAACTCATTAGAAGCTTTAATACCGGTTAAACAACTAGCAACAGCTTCTAAAAATGAATCTTTAGCATTAACAGGTAATCAAATACAATCTTGTGACCTGCTAAGAGCAAAAATAAAAGAAATGCTTAGCGAAGAAGCACCTGTCAATATTTTAAAAGGTAGCACTATCGCAAAAGGTTTTTCTGAAGAATTAGATGAGCTTAGAGGATTAGCGACCTCGGGTAAAAATTATTTAAACAGCATGTTAGAAAGAGAGACTGCCGCAACTGGCATAAGCTCACTAAAAATAGCATCTAACAATGTCTTTGGGTATTATATCGAAGTAAGAAACACCCATAAAGATAAAGTGCCAGATACCTGGATACGCAAACAGACCTTAGTTAATGCTGAACGTTATATTACTGATGAGCTAAAAGAGTATGAAGCAAAAATACTAGGGGCAGAAGATCGTATTTCAAGTTTAGAACAACAACTATTTTCACAATTGGTAGTTTGGATGCAAGAATATATTGCCCCAGTACAAAACAACGCATATCTTATCGCACAACTTGATTGCCTTTGCGGATTCGCCCAGTTGGCAAAAGAAAATGCTTATAACTGTCCAGACCTTAACGATTCTACCGATTTACAGATTAAAGATGGAAGACACCCTGTTATTGAAAAACAATTGCCTTTAGGGGAACAATATATTACCAATGACCTAGAGTTAGACCGATCAAACCAGCAGTTCATAATGATTACTGGGCCGAATATGAGTGGTAAATCCGCATTATTAAGGCAAACCGCGTTAATTGTGCTACTTGCTCAAATGGGAAGTTTTGTACCGGCTGAAAGTGCCAAAATAGGTGTTGTAGATAAAATATTCACCCGTGTTGGCGCTAGTGATAATATTTCGATGGGAGAATCTACGTTTATGGTTGAAATGAACGAAACCGCATCAATACTTAATAACCTTTCTGATCGCAGTCTTGTTCTACTAGATGAAATCGGCAGAGGCACCAGTACTTATGACGGTATTTCAATAGCCTGGGCCATTTCAGAGTACTTACATGAACACCCGGCCAGGGCAAAAACAATGTTCGCAACACATTATCACGAACTTAATGAGATGACCAACACCTTTAATCGCATTAAGAATTTTAATGTTTCTATAAAAGAATTGAAAGATACTGTTCTCTTTCTTCGAAAATTGGTGCCTGGTGGTAGTGAGCATAGCTTCGGTATTCATGTTGCGAAAATGGCAGGTATGCCACAACAAGTAATACAAAAGGCAAATAAAATTTTAAAGAAGCTAGAAAATAAGCACGTTAACGAAGAAATTGGTGACCAGCTTAAAACTACTTCTAATGAAATGCAATTGAGTTTTTTTAATTTAGATGACCCTTTATTAGAAGAAATAAAGGAAGAAATCACTCATTTAGACATTGATACCCTTACTCCAGTAGAGGCTTTAATGAAGTTAAATGAGATTAAAAGGCTGTTAACCAAGGACAAGAAGGCAACCTCTTAATTTTTTTTATTCTTTTGCTTAAAA
>TARA_R110001583_G_scaffold195530_1_pt1 | contig 21519 bp, 24 predicted proteins | sample TARA_R110001583 | Tara Oceans TARA_R110001583 (sample SAMEA4398432) | marine metagenome | biome: Polar Biome; feature: [MES] marine water layer (ENVO:01000295) within the mesopelagic zone...; material: water (ENVO:00002006), including particulate matter (ENVO:01000060) such... | reverse complement strand
GGACCCGCTTTGAGGCGGATCCCTTTTACTTTTGGTTGCGGGGGCAATCGCCGAATTTCGATTCAAATTTGCGGGACAGGGTGATTAAACCCCAAAGGGTAAAAACTCTTATCCTGCAATGAAGTGAAATCATAACCCTCTCTTTCTTGTCAAGTCGTTAAAGCGGACAAGAGGGACATCGTTATGGAATGGGGACAGGCAAAAATTGAATTTCTCGCCTTGCGCGATGAAATCCAGACCGCCCTTGCCAATGGCAAAACCGCCAAACGCATTCACGCCGATCTAAAATCCCAAAATCGCATCACCATGTCGCAACGGTCTTTTTACGACTGGCTGCGTCGTGAACGCCTGGCTCCGACAACCAACGGGGCCAAGCTACCGGTCCCAACCAAATTGACCGGCCATTCTTCCCCCTCAAAACCACCCGTTCCATCATCTACGGCAGTAGCCGTGCAAACCGGACGTGATCCCATCGAAGGTTTTTTCGCAATCGAAAAACGTAACTTTGATGACGCCTGGGACGGTGAACTCGCCGCCCTCCCTCCTCCTCTCAAAAATCAGGAAGACGAGCAATGAGCGCAGAAGTGCCTTTGTGCGGCAACGATCCGCCTGACCTGCCTTCACATCACCGCCAGGGATCGGACCTGGTCTGGTGATGTCTAAAGGATTGCCCCATCCGGCCCGTTACCCGGTTTGAAGACCGGGTCGGGCCACCGGCAACAGAGGACAGAACCATTGGGGATCACCGTCATGACAATTCTGCAAACTGCCAAAGCCCAAAGCATGAACTGGCAGTCCGAGCTTGTCTCTCTGACCTCGCGCCTGCGCAAGGCACGTCTCGATAAAGGACTAAGCCAGTCTCAAATCGCCAGCCAGCTTGGCATGTGCGAACGCAGCTATCGCGATTTTGAGGCAGGCAAAAGGGACCTTTATTCAAGCCGACTTTTCAAACTCGCCCAGTCACTGGGCGTCCGGATTTTTATTTCCTAGGGAGCATTCCATCATGGCACTTATCAACATGACATTGCAGGGCAAAGGCGGGGTTGGCAAATCCTTCATTTCCAGCCTGCTGGCACAATATTACCTGCCGCGTGAAGCAAACCTGCAATGCTTTGATACCGATCCGGTCAACCAGACCTTTGCCGGTTACAAGGCCTTCCCCGTCGAGACCATTCGGCTGGGCGAACGGCAGGACGAAATCAATGCCCGCTATTTCGATGCCCTGATCGAAAAGATCATCGAATTGCCTGATGAGTCCGTGGTCGTGATTGACAACGGTGCGTCAACGTTTCTGCCGCTTCTGGGTTATCTGGTGGAAGCCCAGGCTTTTGACGTGTTGCGGGAACTCGGTCATGAAATCCGCCTGCATACCATTGTTACCGGTGGACAGGCCGCGACCGATACCATTCAGGGTCTGCTCCAGATCCTGTCTCACTTACCGGATCTGCCGATTGTCGTCTGGCTGAATGAATATTTCGGACGGGTGGAGCGACGCACCGAGAATGGTCAGACCGAAGGCTTTGAGCATTCCGGCCTGTATAAAAAGAACCACGACCGTATTCACGCCCTGGTCCGCCTGCCTGAAGTCCGCAAGGAAACCTTCGGCCATGACATCGAACAAATGATGCGCGCCCGCCTGACATTCGATGAAGCCACCCATTCAGCAGACTTCCCTGTCATGGCCCGGCAGCGCCTCAAGATGACCTGGCGCACCATTCATCATTCAATGGAACAGGCGGTGCTGTGATGGCCGGAACGCTTGATGATACCCCGCCGCCGCCCGTCACGATGGACAGCATCGAGGAGCTGCGCACTTATTTGTGGCAGCAACATCAGATCACGGTCGATGCCGATGATCCGGTGTTGCTGGTCCATACCATCCTGCGCCTGTCGCTTGATGAGCAGCGCCGGGTCAATGACCAGTATAACCGCGCCCTCTCCCAGACCGTGCGCGATAGCTCGCAGGATTTCACCAAAGACGTTCTCGCCGCCATTAACGCCTTCAAGGCCGAAGCCCTTGGCGATGTCGTGCGCGAACGCATCAGGACCATGAATGAAACGGCAGAGATGGCCGAAGACGCCACCCGCCAGTTCTCCCGCCTGCTGCGCACCCAGAAGATCCTGACCACGCTCAATATTGTTGCCGTGGTTTTTGTCGTCGGGGTGCTCAGCGCCCTGACCCTTTGAATCCGCATTCATTCCGCATCAATCCCGATTTAACCCCGATTTAATTCCGAGGAAAACATGACCAGAAATACCCCCAATACCCTGACCCTGTGCCTGCTGGTTGCCGTGGCAACCCTCCTTCTTTGCGAGCCTGCCTTTGCCCAGGCTGTCTCAACCTCAAGCTCGAGTGAATGGTACGAACCGATCACCAGCCTGTTTGAAAACATTCAGACCGGGGTGGGCAAGATCGGCACCATCATCATCGGCCTTGGCGTCATGACGCTCGGTGTCTGGGCCGGGTTTACCGGACGCATGGACTGGATCAGGGCGGGCATGATCGTGTTTGGCGGGGTGCTGGTCACCTCCGGCCCGGCGATCTCTGCCGCCCTGTTTGGCGGGTCCTGATCATGAAAGCAGGCAGCGCCGTTCTCACCCGCATTCAAAACCAGATGACCATGTTTGGTCTGCCAATGCCGCTGATGATGCTCAGTGTCGTAATCGGGGCGATGGGCCTGGTCGTGATGGTTATCCTCGAAATCTTCTGGCTGATGCTGCCCACCATGGTGCTGGGCATCATCGGCGCGTGGATGTTCTTCATCCGCAAGACCAAGGACAATATGCATTTTGACCGGGAACTGTCGCTGCCGCCCCGCTTCTGGCGGGCCAGCCGACACAACCGGTTGCTTAATGCCGGGAGGAAGAAACCATGATCTGGCCTTCCGTCCTTGCCACCTCCCTTGTCGCCACCCTGGCCGGGGGCCTCGTCGTCCCCGCCAGCCGCCGCCTGTTGCTCGGTGATGTCAAATATGACTGGTTGCAAGACCAGTTGGCGCTTGACTGCATCGAAAGTGATGCGGCCACCGTGCGCGGCAAGGATAACAGCCTGTCACGGGTCTTTCGCTTTATCGGCACCTCCTACGACGCCAAGATCGAGGCCGAACAGGACAATCTGCTGCAAGCCCGTTCGATCCTGGTTCACAAGCTCGGCCAATTGGGCCTCAGCCTGCGCTGGTTTGGCCTCAAGCGCAAACGCGCGATCAATGCCCGCGCGACCTGGCCCAATGCCCCCTTGCAGGAAGTCGGTGATGCCGAAGCCAGGCAGTTTCGCTCGAGCTATTTCATTGACTGGTATCTGGTGATTACCGGCAGTTCGATGCCCGCCCTGCATGAAGCCACCGACATTATCGATGCCGATGGGGCCAAATACGGGGTTGATCTGCTGGCCAAAGCCCCGGAGGGCCAAAACTGCGATCTGACCGGGTTTCTCAACGGCCTTGTCTGCGGCGAATATCGCCATGATCTCGGCCCGATCCCGCAGGATATTTCCGGTGGCCTGCCTGCGTCGGATCTGAACTTCCACAAGGATAACGGGGTGATCCGCAGTTTCATCCCGACCGAGAAGCTGCAAAAGGTGATTACGGTGGCCAAATGGCCGGGCACGGTCACCGGCCAGATCCTTAACGACATCATGACGCTCGATGGCGAGATCGAGATTTGCCAGATCTGCGATCCCTTTGATCAGCACAAGGCCCTGCTCTATCTGACCCGCCGTCTTAGCGGCGAACAAAACGCCCTGTTTGGCAATGCCGAGGCCGCCGCCGAGACCGATGCCCTGATCAGCATGGTCAATCAGGGCGATGTCACCCTGTTTGCCACCCAGTTCCAGATCATTGCCCGGGCCGATAATGCCGTCAAACTCGATGCCCTGATCCGCAAGATCACCCGGCGGCTGTCAAACCGCCAGATCCTTTATCATATCCAGGTGCGCGGCGCGCCGGTCTGCTGGTTTAGCCGCATTCCGGCCCGATCCCGCGCCAGGCTGATCCCCGGCGGACGGTTTATGGCCTCGCTCGAACTGCGCAGCGAGAACATTGCCGCCCTGTGGGCGATGCAACATTCGGCGACCGGCCTCACCGAAAGCCCGCTCGGACCCGCCCCGCTGCGCTGGTTTACCACCACCAGCGGGCAGGCCTATGCGGCAAACTTCCATGTCACCAACAAAGCCAAGACACTGGCCAATTTCCTCGTCTTCGCCCCGGCGGGCAGCGGCAAATCGACACTTCTGATGCATCTTCTCAGCGGGGCGTCGAAGTTTGATCGCATCCGGTCTTTTATCTTTGATTCCAAGGAAGGCTCGCGCTTCATGGTCGAGGCCCTGGGCGGGCTGTATCAATCCTATGAAAAGCTTTCGCTTAATCCGCTTGATGTCGGTGAAGACACGCCAGGCAATCGCGAGCGGATCAATTTCATTCTCAAGGCGATGGCCGGGATTGATCTCGCCCCTGATGACCAGGACGCCCTGACCCATGCCATTGATCTGGCCTTCCAGATCGATCCGCCCAACCGCACGCTCAATGCCCTTTATCCCTATGCCTTTGCCAAACGCTCCGAACTGCGCCGGACCTTTTCGCAATGGGTGCGCGATGACAAGGGCAATGCCGGGCTGCGCAGCCACATCATGAATGCCCCCCATGACAGTCTGGGCGGAATACTGGGCCAGTCGCATATGGTGGGCATCAATATGAACGAGGCGCTGAAAGACCCGTCGCTGGGCGCGCCGATTGTCGGCCATATCGCCGAGACCATTGCCAAGTCGGTCGCGCCGAATTTGCGCGGTTTTATCATATTGATCGAGGAAGCGGCCAATTTGCTGCGCAATCCCGGTTTTTGTGACCTGGCCGCCGAGATGTACCGCGAATATCGCAAGCTCAACGGCATTGTCGGCATGATCTTTCAGGACCCGGCGGCGTTGGTCAAAAGCGGCAAGGCGGAAGCCTTTATCGAAAACACCGCCGTGTTCATCTTCTTTCCCAATTCCAAGATCGATGATGAAAGCCTCGAACCCTTCAATCTCAATGACGAGCAAAAGGCGTTCGTCAAGGGCCGGACCCGGTCAGACGAGTTCAATGACCGCAGGGTTCTGATCATCAAGCGCGATGAAGTCAGCGGCTATGAAGAAAGCGCCATTCTCAATGTCGATCTTTCGCCGCTGGGCGATCCGCTGCGCTTTTACCGTTCCGGTCCCGACGACAACAAACTGATGGAACAATTACAAGGCAAATGGGGGGACGCATGGCGCAACCACCTTTGATCTTTGCCCCGGGGCGGTTCACAGCCCCAAAGCAGATCACATCACAGATCACGGCATTCAGGCCTGATCTTCTGTTTTTGATTATCACCCTGGCCTGTCTGGCCCTGAGCGTCGGGCTTCTGGTCTTCGCCCCGGCTGCCGGACTGGTCCTGGTCGGCCTGCAAGTATTTGCCAGCCTGCTTCTGGTTTTGCGCGCTGTTCTTGTCTGCCGTTCACTGCGGGGGATGAGATGAACAGGAAACATCTTCGCATCATGGCCGTTGCCGGACTGTTGACCGTGGCCAGCCTGCCTGCCTCGGCCACCTATCCGGTGTTTGACGCCACCTCGTTTGTCAAGATCACCGAACAGTTCAACAAGCTGCAACAGCAGTTTGACGAGTTGATGAAACAGACCAAGATTCTCGGCAAGATCAGCAAGACCGCCCAGGACCAGATCAATGCCATTGGCAAACTCGGCCAGGTCGCCGTGCCCATTCTCAACCTTGCCAAGCTCGGCCAGCAGATCAATCGCGATATTTCCTGTTTGCTGCCTGATTTTTCCAAGCTGATGCCCGGCATCAATCTTGATGATCTCGACTGGAAAAGCATCTGTGCGCGGCGTTTTTTCTATAACTCGACGCTGTGGTTTGATCCCAAAGACCCGGAAAGCTGGAAGTTTGGCGAAGAGGGCAGCCCCGATGACTGGGCAATGCCGGAAGGGGGCTCCTGGGGCGGAGGTTCGGGCAGCGGCCCGGGCGGGGACGGCGACGCGCCGAACTGGAAGAACCCGGACAGCCCCGCCGAACAGCGGCTTTATTTTGCCGCCCGGGCCGCCGCGCGCAAGGCCACCGAAGAGCGCCGGGCGAAGATGGCGCGTGAGGCGGTCAATACCGGGCTGGCGCAAGCGGATCGCACCTCGACCGAACTGGCCGAGATCAACCAGGACATTATCGAAGAGCTTGAATCACAAGGCGAACAGGCGAGCGATCTTAAAACCTTCATCGCCACCCTGCTCAAGGCCACCCTGCATCAAAGCCGTCTCCAGGTGCAGCAACAGCAGCAAATGGCACAGCTGATCCGCATTCAGTCCAACATGCTGTTGCAGTTCCGCCCGACCAGCGATGGCGGTGAGCAGGAAGGGGGCGATGAATGAACGTCGCCTCCTCGAACAGTCTATTGATTTGCGATTTTTTTCTGAAGAGCAGCATCAGCCGCCACCTGCTCTTTGGTGCGCCAGTCAGGCAAGCCGTTGCATTGATGATTGAAAATATCATCCAAACGCGCCCACTGGCAGTTTTGACTATCCTCGTCGGCCTGATTGATCCCCGCGATAGATCCGGCGGCGTATTGATCGCTAGCCACTTTCACCCAGACTTTGGATTGCGCAATCCAGAGATCATAGCCCTGCATGATCTCAGTGGCATCGTCGCGACCCTTAATCGCTTCGCGCACCTGCGCGAAATCCCCCTGCAAAAGACCGGCATCACCAGCGGCTTTCGCGACAGGAACAACGCGGCTCCATTCAGCCTCGAACTGATCACGTGTCTGAAGCTCATCCCACATCCGCTTTGCATAGGCAAAATCGAAAAAATCACTCTGCTTCGCGCATGTGTTGCATCCAGCCTGCGCTTCTGTAGAAAAAGGTAAAATCAACATGGTAGCCGTCCCCACAACAAAAGCAGCCGATGCCATCACCTGCTTCATGTGTGAACCGATGCAGCGATATCTGGAGTCAGCCGCCGGATATACGAATGCGCTGAGCAATGTTTTGACCAAGCCGATGGGTGTCATATTTGCTTCTGTCGTCGCCATTTGGTTTATCATCCACGGTATCAAAATGGTTATGGCAAAATCTGATCTGCTCGGATTCTTGCATGAGTTGTTTTTTATCACAATAGGTGCCGGTCTTTTATCGGGCCAGGGCACCATTCTCGTCAATATGATATACAACACGTCGCTTGCCACCATGGGCGGGGCGGCTGCCGTCGTTCTGAAAGCCGCTGCAACCGCAGGCGGTGAAACAAACACACTAATCGGGAATGCGGCAAAAGCCTATAGCGGCATGACTCAACTGGTCTTTGTCGCCGAAATCGGCTTTCGCGGTGTCATTCGCATGGCCTTTGAAGTGTGGTCCGAATTCTCGCTCGGCAATCTGATGGCCGGGGTTTACGGCGTTTTGATCGCCCTGCCCTGGCTGTTGCTGATGGTGATTTATTTCAGCCAGGTCGCGGTCAGCATTTTCCGCGTCATGATGCTCGCGGCCCTCTCGCCCTATCTGATGATGGGGATCGGTTTTGGCTGGAGCCGGGGCATGGTGGTGCAGGGTCTTAAATCCCTGTTTGCCGCCTATATGGTGCTGTTTGGCGCGACCCTGGCCATCGGCCTGGTGCTCTATGCCGTCGCGGCTCTTCATCTTGATGGTTTTGTTGATGCCTCGGGCGATCTTCAGGACATGAAGGTGTTCGTGCCGATTGTGCTCGGCTGGATGGGCTTTGCCTTTGTCACCGAAGCCACTGGCATGGCCAATTCCATTGCCCAGTCGCAATTCACCAATTCCGCCGTTGCCGCCATGACCGGCGGGGCGCTCGCCACCGGTATGTCTGTCGTTAACAGCGTCAAATCCGGTCGCCTGCTCAATGCGGCAAAAGGCGCAAGTGGGGCGGCTGCCGGGGCCTTTGGCGCGGGCCAGTCGTTTTTTGCCGATCCCAAGGCGGCGGGCAGTGCCTTTGCCGAGCGCTTCAATGCCCATCGCCAGCGTGTGGCCGAGCGTCTCAAAAATCCAACATCATCAAATGCCTTTGGCGAAGGACAGACATTTTCCGCCGATACCAAAGGCGGGACCGACACTGCTGATGCTCGCACCAGAGCTCATCGCAAGGCTTCAATCGGCCAAAATTCCAACCCAAGAACAAGGTCCGGTAAATGACCATGCAAACCTTCAAACATGCCTGCGCCCAATGGAGCGCGCGGGCCCGTCAAATCGTGCTGTTTATCGGCGGCCTGGTTAAATCCTACTGCCTGCTGGGCCTTCTCAGCCTGCATGTGGTGCTGATCTGGCTGGCCCTGTTTGAACCCGACACCCTGATCAAAACCATCAAGGCTTTGCAGGCGATCACCCCCCAACAGCTCTCCCAAATCATGCAGACCGCACTGGTGATCTGGTCGCAGCTTTTCGCCCTTGGTTTCTTCTTTTTGCTGCTGTTGGGCGTGCTGCCCTTCTGGCAGTCCAGCCGCCGCCCAAAACCTCTTTCCCGTTCTGCCCCAAAATCCACAGGAGCCCCGCAATGAAACGTCTCTCGTCCCCCCTTCGTCTTGTCTCTGTCGTCACGCTGTTCACCTTGCTGGCGGGCTGCGCCTTCGACGACATCGAACTGCCCAAAGATGGCAGCGGTGTCGACAAACTCAAGCAAAGCCCGTGTGTCTGTGAGCCGGTCGACTTCAATAGCGAGGGCTATACATGGCGCGGCTAAGTTTCAGGCGCAACAAAGGCAAGGCCGCCCCGCCCACGCCCGCGCCCCCGCTAAAGGGGCGTCATGCCAGCATTGCGGCGAATGATCCCTACAGCTTTCAGGCCAGCCATCGCAGGCTTGCCTGGATGTGCCGGTTATTGACCGCAGCGGTGATTGTGCTCGGGGCCGGTCAGGTGGTGTCCCTGCAAACCATCTCGGCTTTGGTGCCGCTCAAGGAAAAGGAATTTGTCTTTGTCCGTACTTATGGCGCGGATGATCGCACCTATCAGATCGAACCGATCTCCAAACAGGTCGATGGTTTTGATCTGTTTTTGGAGGCAACCGCGCGGCGCTTTATTCGCATCCTGCTGGCGATTGATCCGGTCACCCAGGAAGAACGGCTGCGCGAAGCCTCCAAACTGTCGTCAGCGGCCTATTGGGAACAGTTTCGCAAGGAACGCATTACCAGCGGCCAGATCCGCGATGCCCTGGATCGTGGTGTGGTGCGCAAGATTGATGTCGAAACCATCAACCGCGTTGCCAGCCTGACCAATGATTACAAATTCGCCATCGATTTTATCCAGACCGACACCATCAATGGCCGCCCGCTGGGCCACCCGCAACGCCTGCGCGCCTATCTCTCGCTGATCACGCGCCCGCAAAAGGATGTGCCGGTCGCAGAAAAATACACCAATCCCTTCGGCCTTACCGTCACCGGCCTGGTCTTGCGCAAACGCAACCCGTCCGGTGCAGGAGAATAATTCCCATGAAAAACAGTTTACGCAAATTCGCCTGGACCCTGGCACTGACCGCCTTGCTGGTTTCGCTGGCCTTTGTCTTTGTCATTAATGCCGCCCGCGCCCAGACCCCGGCTTTCACCTCATCGCGCCCGCCGATGCCGGGGCAACGGCAGAATGCCAGCACGCCCGCCAATGCGGCAACGGCACAGAACCAGCAGGCCGATGCCGCCGCGAACGCCAGCCCGGCCCCCAAGGTGCCCGCAATGCCGGTTCCTGATTCCGTCGTCAAACAGGCCAAGGATCAGGCCGAAGGCCGTTTTGGTCCCATGGTGCGCCCGCGCACCAGCGGGCAAATTCAGGATGCCTGGGATTATGCCGAAAAAAGCGACGGGGTTTATGTCACCGACATGTGCGAAGCCTGCACCTATCGGGTGCGCACCCGGGAATATCTTGTCACCCTGATCGAGCTTCCGGCGGGCGAAGAAATCAACCGCATCGATGTCGGCGATCCACGCAGCTGGTCGGTCAATAAACGCGATGATCGTCGCATTGCCATTCGCCCGGCCAGTTATGGTTACGATACCTCCATGATCGTTTATGGCGCATCAGGCCATGTCTATCCCTTCTATCTGCGCGCCGAAGGGGTCAATTCGATCAATATGCCCGATCTTCTGGTCCGGCTTAAAGGCTCGGTTGCCACCAAAGACGACATGACCGTGGCCATGGTCCGCCCCGAGGACCGTTTGCGCTATGGCAATGGTGTGCAGCACACCAGCTTGCAAGATCAAGCGGGCATTATACTGCCCGACCCGGCACCGGGATCGCGGACCGGGATTGACCAAATGCCGTTAAGCGCGGAGGGCAAACCACAAGCAAACCCGACCCGTCGATATGCCAGGAACCACGATCTGGTCGAAGGCCAGATCAAGAGTGACGGCAATATTGAAACCGGCCTGTCCTATGACGGCACCCTGCCCGCCCATCCGGACGACAGCGCAACGTCACCAAACGCCAACGAGACAAACGACAAGAATAACGACGGTGACGCATCTGTTCCCGCCAAGGATGGCGGGCGTTCCTCCACCACCAAAGTTGCCGATGCCGTACATGATCTCAGCGATACCGATCCTGGCACGCCGAAGGATGATTTTGTTGCCGATGCCGGTTTTGATCCCAACAAGCTGCGCGGCTGGGGCGATTATGACCTGTGGGGCGATGATGAATTGCGCCCGATCACGGTGTTTCGCGATGACTATTTTACCTATATCCGCTTTGGCGACCGCTGGAAGGATCTCGAACTGCCAACCGCCTATGTGGTGGTCGACGGTGTGGACGAGCTGGTCAATACCCGCATCCAGGGCCACACCTTCATTGTCGAAAGCACCCAGCGCCTGATCTCGCTTAAAAGCGGCAAAAAGTTCCTCTGCATTGAATATGAGGGGGATTGATCATGTTTTTGCCCGCAATAGCTTCATCGCTGCTGATCACTGTCCTCTGTGCAACAGTAATCATAAAATCTGTTGCGCTCGGCGGTTGGGTTGTTTTCTCAAACCTCTACATCTGGTCCGTTCTTCTCTTTGCTCTCATGGGGCTGGAAGCGAAACGATACCAGTTAAAGTCCCTGAAAACGCTCTCGCGTTTTTTTCAGTCACTTTCGCACGACTTACATGGCACCCGACTGCCCCTGGCAGTGTGCGCCGCAATTTTCTCCATGACGGGTGACGACGAAACTTCCGTCATTGCTGCTGGCCTTTGTGCCACCGGGTGCAGCCTTGTTTGCATCCTGCGCGACCTTGTCGTTCTCGCCCCTGTACTTCCTCGGTACCGGAGAACACAACCATGAAGACTTTACCCAAAAAACCCGAGTGCCAGACCGGCCAACAGGAGTCCACTAATCAAAATAGTGCGAAAGGGCCAGGCATCCAGGATTCCGAGATAGATCTCGCAAACACCAAGAACGACTGCGTGCCCAAAACGCAGCAAAACGAACAGCGCGATCGCGCAAACCAGGGCCGTGACGAGAAGGCCCTCCATGCTCGTATTGACGATGTAGTCGATCACGAGGTGGATCAACCCCGCTTGCTGGGTTTAGTGGTGCAACGACATGTTCGGCAAGGCTCTTTTCTCTGGGGAACTCTTCTCTGCATTTTTCTGTTTACGGCTTATCTCTGGGCACTCTCCACACCAGAGATGTCCACGCACGGACTTCTTGAGTTTCTTGTCCCCGGCATGGCCGCATTCGTTACGACCTGGCTATCTATGTCCATTCTTCTCCTGACATTACCAGTCCGCCGCGCTCAAAACCCCCAAATCACGCTGCTTACGAACAATAATCGCCTGATTGAACGCACCTATGTGAGCTGTGCAGGCGGGAGAGTGTGGCTGACGCTGGTTGCCATGAGCTTGCTCCTTCCCGATCCCGACACTTCATTGGCAAACCGAGCAACGATTGTCTTTCTGATGAGTTCGGCGGGGCTCCTGGCGGCGCTGGCAGACTGCTGTGCAACCCTGTTTTCCTTGAAATCCCACAGCGAGAAAGGTCCGTCATGAATTACCTGATCACAGTCCTGTGCGCCACGATACTCGTGTTTTTTGCATATCCCGGCGCTCAAATCCTGTTTTTCAGTCTGTATTCAGCAGGCATGATCTCGGTCCTTGTGATCTCTGCGGGGAAACCCGTCGGGCCGATCAAAATCCGGCAGGCAGTGTTTAACCATCTTGTTGTCGTTTCAAGAGAAATGACAGGTCTTCGACTGTGTCTCGCCGTGATTTCAGGGGCGTTTTCCGGCCTGCCCGACAATCAGCCAATGATTGCCTCGTCCGGCCTGTCTGCTCTCGCTTGTGCTGCTGTCTGCCTCTTCCAGGACACGATGGCCTTCAAGGTCTGGAGGGCATCGGCATGAGCACCGCCTTTTGTGACATTGCGCTGGTTCTGGGCCTGACCTTTGGCGGCACCTGTGCCGATCCATCCGCATTCAAAACGCCGCCGCAACTCCCGGCGGACGATAAAACCGTGTGGGGCGTGCCCAATGCCCCGCCAGCCCCGCCTGCGGCCCCGGAACCAACCCCGAGCTTTCCGCCGGTGGTGGTAACCAAAAAGGTTTATATCGAACGCCCGGCACCGACCCCGCCGCCACACCCCGCCCCGGTGGTTCAGCCCGCACCGCCGCCCCAACCCGATCCCTACCGGCTGGCCCTTGAGGCGGCCTGGGCGCAGGCCGTGCCTGCCCATTGGCAAGTGGCAGGATATAGCCAGCCTTCGGCGACATCGGGAAGCCCGGTACAAAAGGTCTCGCTGACACCGGGGTTGGGCATTACCCCCAACCAGGACGATACCTTGACGGTGTTTGTTCCGAAAATGGAGATGTCCAAATCGGGAAAGACCAATGGCAACGGCACAGGAAGTAATCCCGCTGCCCCCAACGCACCAGGTACGCCCGGCACAAACACCCGGTTGGAGCCGGGTATGGAGACGACAGGCGAACAAGCCCCGACGGTGCAGGCCGGGGATATTACGCACGCATCAAGTAAGGCGGAGGACAAGGCCGACAGTGCCACTACATCAACAACCGGTTCTGCCTCCAAACCCGGCCTTGCCGTGCCCGACCTGCCCAGGATGGACACGCCCTCCGGGCCGGAACATGTGCTGGATGCCAAAAAGATGGACCGCGAAGGCGATTATGAAGGGCCGCGCCGCACCTCGAGCCTGCCGGTCGACAATTCGCGCATTCTCGCAGCCGACCGCTATATCCCGGTCCAGCTGGAAACCGGGATCAACAGCCAGGTTGGCGGCGAGGAAACCGGCACGGTCGTGGTGCAAACCACCCGTGATGTTTTTGGCTATCACAGTCGCTTGGCGCTTTTGCCCAAAGGCTCACGCCTGATCTGCAACTATATGCCGCCCGAGGATATGGGCAGTTCCCGCCTCGCCATGCAGTGCGAACGTGTCCTGATTGCCGGGCACCGGGCCGAAATCCGCAATATCAAATCGCTGGTTGCCAATGCCCAGGGGCAGTTGGGGGCCGCCGGTGAAGTCGACCGCCGCTTTATGGAGCGATACGGCAATGCCTTTCTTTTAACCGGCATCTCGACAGCGGTGCGTTATGCCGCTGCCTCGACCAAATCCGAAAACAATGACGGCCAGGTCGCAACGGCGGCCTCGGAAAAAGCCGCCGAGGAACTCTCAAACAAGTTTGGCGAGATCACCGCCAACATCCTCGAAGAAACCCTCTCGCTCAAACCCATCATCACCATTCCCCAGGGGACGCGCTTTCAGATCCGCCCCTCGATGGACTGGTATATCGCAAAAACGGAGTAAGTCATGAAACAGCGATTGCCTCTTGTGCTGTTTATCTGCGCAAGCGTGATGTCATTCACCCTGCCCTCTCATGCCCAAAGCCCCGATCAGGATCTCGCCGCCGCCCGGGCGGCTGTGACGCAAACCCCGTCCGGATCGAGCGAAGGTGCGTCCAGTAGCGATCCCGACATGGCCGCGATGGTCAAAAAGGTCAAGATCATCACGCGCAGCAAAAATGCCACCCAACTTCCCGAAAACACCCCGATTGCCCTTGATCTCGGCCTGGTCGATGTGCCCGGGGCCGATAGCAAACTGACCGAAGGGGTCACCGCCAAAGCCTATGCCCGCTATGTCAAGGTCGATCAGCAAAAGGTCGGCCAGCTCGTGCTGTCCGGTGTTGAAAAGGACGGTCGGGCCGAAGCGCTTAATTCCGATGATTTTGTTGCCCAGTTCGCCCTGGAAAACGATCCCAAACTTGACCCCGCCGCCCCGATCACGATTGAGGGCGATCAGAGCGAACTGATTTCAGCGCTCAAACGCCTCGCAACTTCTGGCGACGCGGAAACGACCAGCAAGAAGGATGTCGAGGAAGCAGGCGTCGGGGCCTCGGACGGGGCGGTTGCCTCCAATGCCGCAAGCAATCCCGATGCCGGGTCCTACACAACACCCTCAGCCCTTGAACTCGACGATACCCCGGAAACCTCAACCCGCATCACTGCCGAAGGCTGCAAGATGCGCATCGATCTTGATCAGCTTGAAGCGATCCAGCAAACCCGCATGGCCACCACCACCGATGGTGAAACCTCTTACGGCACCTGTGCCGATGGCGACGAACGCTACAAGATCAATAAAAGCTATAGTGCCTGTTCCTATAACGAGGATCTTGAGGCCCGCACGGCAACGGCGTCCTTTATCTATTATTACACCGATGGCTCGGGCAACCGGGTTGAACATGGCGCGTGCCAGCCCGATCCTGAAACCCGCTTTGACATTGTTGAAGATCGTGATGCCTGCCGGGTCACACTTGATTACGAGGCCGGGAACGTCATCACCAATGCCAAGCTGGTTTATAGCAACCAGAATGGCCGCAAGATCGAAGTGCGCGATTGCAGCCCGTCCGAAGAGATCGCCCCGGCGCCGATGACGGCGACCGCCGAAGGCTGCGACATTCGCGATGATTTTGATGCCGGTGTTTCCTATCAGCGCCAGAAATATGTCTATGAGCTGGGCGGGGTATCCTACAGCACCGCCTGCACCGATAGCGGCACCGAGTTTGCCCACCAGACTGTCTATAAAACCGATGGCGGTGATTATGTCTGCACACCGCTGATCAATGCCAAAAGCAAATCCGTCACCCTGCAAAGCCGGGTCCGTATTCTGGTCAATGGTCTGGAACAATTCCGCACTGCCTGCACCCCTGATACCACCAGCATGGAGGTGATGGCCACCAGTGAGGGCTGCGAAGACCCGGCCTATTGGACGCACAGCATGAGTGCGGGCCAGAGTTATGGCAGCGAGCGTTATTACTATTTTTACGACGACAAGCAGGAATTCATCACTGATTGCCAGAAAAGCGATCAGGTCTATCCCCACCAGATCGAGATTACCGGCTGGCAGCCCCATGATGACCAGCTTTTTGCCTATGCCCTGTCCACCGTCTATATCGAGGGCACGCCGCAGGGGCGCTATAACATCAAAACCAGCGAGGTTCTGCCCGGCACCGCGCAAACACCCTACACCTATGACGGCGAAAGCACGGCTCCGACCAACGAGATCAGCTATGAAGACTGCACCAAATATCAGGGCCAGAATTTGGTCAAAAACTATACCCGCCCGGATGGCACCAAATACAGCCTGGTCGTCGGCGCGGCCGATCCGGTCAGCCAGGGCGATGTCTGTTCGGTGCAAATCAGTTGGGGACCGGATTATCACGATCAGTTCGAGAATTCTCCGCAGAACTATCAGGTCGTCAACAAGTGCGGCTCTTATACCTTCATGGACTATTCGGAAAATCGTGGCAGCTTCCAGGCGACCGACTATTACCATTGTTCCTGGACCCTGTCTGAGGGCACCAAAACGATTGTCCGCGACGATGGCGAGACCATCGGGGCACCGGTAACCAAAGCCTGTCGCAGTGCGCCCAAACAGTTCATCCGGACCGAGCCGGATAACCCTGACTTTGTGCGCCGCATAAGCTGGTATGGCGGATGGAGCTATCCCCCGCTGACCGCCATTGAGAAGAACAACTGCACCGTGACCTGGGGGTGGCAGCAATGAACCAGATCACCCCTGCGGCCCCGATCAACCCGCTTTATAAAAACATCATGGCCCCGCTGGCACGTTATTACGACGATCCGCAAACCGTCGAGGTGCGGCTTAACCGTCCCGGCGAGATCATTGTCGACCGGCGCGGCGACGGCAAACAGCGCATTGTCGATCCCGATCTCAGCCTGTCGCGGATCGAACGCATCTGTCGCAGTCTGGGCAACCAGCGCGGCCTGCCCTTTGATGGCGATACCCATCCCATTCTCTCGACCGCGCTGGAGGAAGGCCATCGTTTTGAGTGCCTGGTCGGGCCATCGGTCCGCACCGGGCTCAGCCTTGCCATTCGCTGCAAACATCCCTTCACCCCGGGCTGGGACCAGATGGTCCCGCCCGCCGGGAAAAATGCTGGCACCCCGCTCGACGAAACCCTGCCGCTTTACCGGATTCAATGTGAAACCGAAGTCCGTGATGTTCTGACCGAGGCGATGCTCGATGCCAAAAACATCATGATCTCGGGCGGCACCAATACCGGCAAAACCACCCTGCTCAATCTGCTGCTCTCAACGCTCGCCGATGACATCCGCGTCATTGCCCTTGAAGACACCATGGAACTGGCGCTTGATCCCTTCTGGGATGGCAACGGGCTTTTGGCAGCGCGCGAAAGCTCGGTCACCACCGGCATGGTCGATTGGCGGGTTCTGTTTGATCACGTCAATCGCATCACGCCTGACCGGGTTTTGTTTGGCGAGATCAGCACCAAAAACGCCTTTGCCGCCCTTGGCACACTTAATGCTGGCACCACCGGTGTCACCTTCACCATTCATGCCACCAGCCCCAGACAGGCCATTCACCGCAAGTTCGATCAGAACATTGCCTGGGCAGGCATGAAGATGGACCGCATCCCGGAGTTTTTGACCGAAATGATCGATCTTGTCGTGCAGATCAAACGCGGGCCGGACGGCTATCGCCGCATTACCGATCTCTGGCAGCCCGCCAATGACCATTACATCCTCAAGGACGGGAGGGCCGCGTCATGAACCGGATATATTCCTTCTATTGCGCCCTGATGTGCCTGCTTGCCGGAATGTGGGCGCTGCTTGTCTTCCTGTCCGTCTATGTCCTGCTTTGCACAACAGCAAGATGGCTTCTCAAACACGGCCATACCCTGCTTGAAACGCATCCAGCCCTTCTCGATGAATTCATCGCCTCCCGGGTGGCCATGGCGCTTGTCGCCATGCTTCTGGGCGTTCTCTCCCTTGGCATTGCCCGCGATATGCCCGAGCTGATCCAGCTCTCGCGCATGATCCATATCGCAGCCCTGTTCAGCGCCGCCTGCTGCGCCCTGATGACAGCATCAGCTGATGTTATTGCCGCGTCCCTGCCGCGCGCCATGGGAGGGCAACAATCATGACGGCACGGCTTTATCACTTCGCCATGTTCTTCGTCGTCCTTGCCATGCTGGCCGGGGTGATTGCCGACTGGCATATTGTTGTCGGCTTTGATCCACGCAATCTCGACTGGTGGCAATGGCTGTATGCCACCCTCATTCATCCCGCCGGGCTGCCCGCCAATATGCAAAACCCTGCCGTGGTCATTCTCGGCTCCGGCATGGCGGTCTTGATTGTGCTGGCCATCTTCTCGGCCCGGGCGCGCAATGACACGATTTCGGGCAATCGAAAAGGCAAGGAACTGCATGGCTCGGCCCGCTGGGCCAATTGGCGCGATATTAAAAAATCCCGCCTGCTGACCCGCAAAGGGGTGGTGATTGGCGGCTTTCCCCGGGCCTTTGGCAAGGTGCGCGAACTGCGCCATCACGGTCCCGAACATGTTCTGGCCTTTGCCCCGACCCGCAGCGGTAAAGGGGTCAGCATCATTTTGCCGACCCTGCTAAGCTGGCCCGAAAGTGCACTGGTGCTTGATATCAAGGGCGAGAACTATGCCAAAACCGCAGGCTGGAACCGTGATCAGGGCAAAACGGTGCTGCGCTTTGATCCCAGCAATCCCAATGCGGATGAAACGGTGCGCTTTAACCCGCTGGCCGAAATCCGCATCAATAGCCGCCGCGACATCGCCGATTGCCAGAACATTGCCAATATGGTGGTCGATCCCGATGGCAAGGGCATTGCCGGTAATTACTGGCGCGAGGAAGGCTGGGGCTGGCTCTCGGTGGTGCTGCTCCATGTTTGTTACAAGGTGCAAAAGGAACAGCACCGCATCGCCAATTTTGATGATGTGAATATCTTTCTCTCCGGTATTAGCACCGTCGCCCCGCCCGACGGGGCCATTGAGAGTGACGAGGACGGTGCAGCCTCTCCAGCGCCCTCATCCCCTTCCTCCTCAAACGGCGATGACATGGATGCCGAAGACAACTTCGTTGCCATCCTGCAAGCCATGGCCGCCTATGATCATGGCCATGCCCATGTCAACAAGGAGGTCCGGCGCGGGGCCAACAGCATGGCGATCAAGGCCCCGCAGGAACGCTCGGGCGTGCATTCCAATGCCAAAACCCAGCTTACCCTTTATGCCGATCCGATCATTGCCGAAAACACCGCGATCAGTGACTTCCGGCTGGATGATCTGATGAATGGCGAGAAACCGACCATGCTCTATCTGGTATTCTCACCTGCCGACAAGGACCGCCTGATCCCGCTGATCCGCATCATGATGAACCTGTTCATGCGTCGCCTGACCGAGAAAATGGAATTTGGCGACGGCGAACAAAAGCAGGGCTACAAACACCGGCTTTTGCTGATGCTCGACGAGTTTCCCGCGCTCGGCAAACTCGATGTCTTTGAGGAAGCCCTGGCCTTCATGGCGGGCTATGGCATCAAGGCCTACATCATCATTCAGAATATCGAGCAGCTTTATAAAAAATACGGCAAGGATGAATCGATCTTTGCCAATTGCCATATCCGCATTGCCTTTACCCCCAACAAACTGCCGACCGCAGAATTGCTCTCAAAGCTGGCGGGCAGACAAACCATTGTCCAGCGCAAACATTCGCGCTCGGGCAAGCCGGGATCACAAGGCTCGCAGTCGGAAAACCTGCATGAAGTCTCGCGCGATCTTTTGACCGCCGATGAAATCATGCGCCTGCCCATGATCGATGTCGATCCCGACGGCAAAAAGAAACCCAGACCCGGCGACACCCTGATTTTTGTCGGCGGTCGTCCGCCCATTCTGGGCCGCCAGAAACTCTATTTCCTTGATCCCGTCTTGCGCGCCCGAAGTAAGCTCCGACCGCCGAAAATGGCGCAACCCCTTCCCCCGTCCACCCCAACACAGGAGACTTCCTATGTCTGAAACACCGAAAATCCGTCTGGTGAAAACCGATGATACCGGTCCCAGCACCGGCACTGATAGCAATGCGAACATCAACGCGGAAGCCAACGCTCACCTCTCAGAATCCGACTATCTCAAGCTCGCCACTGAAAGTGTCACCCGGGCGAGCGAGATCGGCCCGCTCAGCGTTGATCCCGATGTCGCCGAAAGCATGGGCGCGTTTTGGGAAACCGGCCTGTCCGATCAGGACGCGCTCGATAGCCATTTTGACGGGCTTGATCCAACCGCAGCGGAAAACGGGGCAAAGGATGATGCCTCATGAGCCTGACGGTCAAAGAAACAGAAGACATCGTAAACCGGTTTTTAAGGGACTATAATGGTAATATTCCCCTATCGGTTCGGATTGCAGAAACACCCGAGGACCTTTATGGACCAGACGCAAAAGATCTCGGTATCGAAGGTGGATACCACGCCGCACGGGGATTATTTACCCTTGCCGCTGTTCGTCTGCAAAATACCGCCCACGCCCGAAAAGTCATCCGTCATGAAATCCTTGGCCATTACGGCCTTAACACCTTTGCGCCGGATGAAAAACGCGATCTGCTCCATCGTGTTCTCGAAACACGACAGGAACCGTCCCTAAAACCCTTCTGGGACCGGGTTGATCGCGATTACGCCGATCAGCCCGAACTTTTCAAAGCCGAGGAAGTGTTCGCCTTCGTTGCCGAAGACGAACCCCGTTTTGCCAGCCGTGCGTGGGACAAAACCCGTGCGGTGTTTGCGCGTGCCTTGCGCACAGCCGGGCTGACCCAAAGCCCGCTCACCCTTCCCGAACTGCGTGAGACCGCCCGCGCCGTTGCCACCGGCATTCGGCGCGGCACGCGCTTGCAACAAACCTTCCCCCAACATGATCAGGCTCAGTTCCGAAAGGAAACCCGGATGAGCGAGAAAAAATCCTACCGCGACCAGGTGGTCGAAGAATTGCTGACCCATATCGAAGCGGGCACCGCGCCGTGGCAAAAGCCGTGGGACCCGGGCAAGGTCCGGCTTGGCCCGTTCAACCCGGTCTCGGGGGCCAATTATCGCGGCATCAATGCCATCTGGCTGGAAACACGCGGCCATGATGATCCGCGCTGGATGACCTATCGCCAGGCAGCCCAACAAGACGCCCAGGTGCGCAAGGGCGAAAAAGGCACCAAGATCGAATATTGGAAATGGACCGACAAGCGCCCGATGCTTGATGAAGACGGTAAACCAATCCTTGATGACGACGGCAGGAAAAAAACCCGCGAGGTCCGCCTTGCCCGTCCCCAGGTCTTTCATGCCGTGGTCTTTAATGCCGAACAGATCGACGGGCTGGCCCCGTGGATTGCCCCGGAACCGACCTTCGAGCCGGTGGAACGGGCCGAAGAACTGCTCAAACAGGGCAATGTGCCGATCTTTCATGATCAGCGGGACCGCGCCTTTTACCGCCCGATGGCCGATGAAATTCATCTGCCGCCGCAAGACGCCTTTGGCAGTCAATATGACTATTACGCAACCGCCTTACATGAGCTTGGTCATGCCACCGGCCATCAAAGCCGCATGGCCCGCGCGTTTGGCCCGTTTGGCTCGGAAGTTTACGCCAAGGAAGAACTGCGCGCCGAGATTGGCAGTTACATGCTGAGCACCGAACTGGGGTTGGGCCATTATCCCCAGCGCCATGCCGCCTATGTCAAAAGCTGGATGAAAGCGATCAAAGAGGATCGCAATGTGCTGTTCACCGCTGCGCGTGATGCCGAAAACATCAAAAGCTGGATCATGGAACCGGACATGCGCGAACAGCTCAAACCGGTTCTGGCTCAGGAACAAACAAGGGAGGTTTCCCCCATGGAGATACCAGACAACAGCCCGGCAACAGATCAGACCCCGGCCAAACGCCATTACCTCAACGTGCCTTATAACGAGAAGAATGACGCCAAAGCCTTGGGGGCCAAATGGGACCGGCGCGCCAAATCCTGGTATGTGCGCGAAGATGCCGATCTCAAGCCCTTTGCCCGCTGGAATGAAGCAACGGCCCAACAACCGGAAACGCGGATGCGCCCGGAAGAGGAATTTGCCCTGGCGTGTCGGGAAAACGGTCTGGTGATCGACGGCCCGCCGACCATGGATGGCAAATGGCACCGGGTCGCGGTTGAAGGCGACCGCAAGGGCCAGAAAAGCGGCTCCTATCGCGGTTTTATCGAAGGCATTCCGGCGGGCAATATCGTC
>TARA_R110001583_G_scaffold96437_3_pt1 | contig 21541 bp, 15 predicted proteins | sample TARA_R110001583 | Tara Oceans TARA_R110001583 (sample SAMEA4398432) | marine metagenome | biome: Polar Biome; feature: [MES] marine water layer (ENVO:01000295) within the mesopelagic zone...; material: water (ENVO:00002006), including particulate matter (ENVO:01000060) such as...... | reverse complement strand
TTAGATCCAGTACCTAACTGTGCCCTAGAAATTTGAAAATCAGTTGCATTGGTAGACCCAGAGCCTGAGAACAATAAACTCAATGCTAGACCCATGCCTGATACGATAACATTATGCTCATCAAAAACAACACTCTCATCTCCGTTTGAGTATCGTTTTACTATTTCTAAATGTCCATTAATTTGTTTCATTATTGTTCTCTTGTAGTATATAGAGTTTAATTCTATTTGTTCTGTTTATCTTATTCGAATTGTCCACCGAAAAGCGAGGGAGAAATCTGAAGACTTATAAATATTTGAGAATGCTCGATACGCGACAAGGATCGGAGTTTGCACCGATTCTTTTCTTCTTGGGATATGGTGTATATGCAAGGGAGCTAATTCGCTGCTGTTCTTCTGTACTTTCCAATTTTTTATTTCATGTTTATGACATATAGTTTTAAACTCAGGGTGGCAGTTTGTGTAAGCGACCCCATCCCCATTCTCATCAACTTTATATGTGTGATCATGCTTCGCATCATAAGAAGTATCCCCATCGTAATATTGAATATTGGTATTTCGTATGGAACCCCCTAAAGGATTAGCCATAAATAAACCAATCTCATTTAAATACAACTCCTTTCCGTTTTGTTTTAAATCATTTGCCAACAGTTTATCAACAACGATGTTAAATTTAACACTACTGCTGTCTAGTATTATAGGATTTTTTACAGTACCAAAAGCTTGATTAAAGAAAATGTAATCATTTTTTAATTGGTTCTGTTCTTTTGCAAGATTAGGGGCATATAATGTTGTGTAATCAGATAGAGGCAAGGAACTACCTAACCCGTAAGTAGAGGACACCTGTAAAGCATCGCTACCTGAAACACCTAGCTGATAATATAATAACTTGAAATCTTCTATATCGTCGGAACCTTCCCCCGAAAAGAATAAGCTTAACCCATACCCTAAACCAGAAACTACGACATTAGAATCTTTAAAGTGCAACTCCTCCCTTCCATCTTCATATACTTTGAAGATTTCTAAGTCGCCCTGATATTGTACTTTTTCATTTACATTAATCATAAAAATCAAGTTTCCATACAATTGATAAATCGTTGTAAGAATTCAAGCCAGCATTGGAACCTCTATCTTGAACATAGGTTAAGTCCTTAGACATACTATGTTTAGAAAATAATCTATATTGAATTTGAGGAGATTCATACGGGTGGAATGTGTATGGGGCTGTTTGCGCGGCTGTTGAGGTATTGTCTATAGTCCAAAGACCCATAGTATATATACCTCCGAACAAGTGTGACATTCCACAATCTCCAGGACCCAAAGTGGTAGAGTAAGAAACCTCCCCAGTCGTAGAGGGGGAAACGGAGGTAACGACTAAGCCAGAGGCTGTTCCAGAAGCGTCTCCTGCGCCTTCTAACCCCACTCTACCATTAGGATCCCATACTTTTCCCATGTAACCTCTAATATCCATAGAAGATGCAGCATTTATATAACTACCGTAGGTTCCGCTAACAACCCTCCCCTCATTCTTGGCAGATTCATCAAAATAAGCATGCAGGGTCGGAAAATCAAACAAAGAATTCATATCAGAAGGGTCAGAAGCTAAATACCAATCTGTACCGTTAGGGTGTGTGCCTGACCCAGCAGGATAACAACCCACATAACTAGCCAAACCCTCGCTCCCTACCCGAAAACCTACCTCGTTCATATAGGGAAGAAAATTAGCATTTTGTCCCATACTTTCTATAGTAGCGTTATAGTTAGCATCATAAATTATAGAAGAGGAGGCTGTGAAAGCTCCACCTTCTAGCTGGACACCTCGCTCTAAAAGGGTGTCCAGAGGAGTAGGAGACTCGGGTAGAGATGCTGCAACTGATAAGGAAGAAGTATGAACTCCCGTATCCTTATCTGTAGTAAAAGCTACAACAACTGGCTGGTTATACCCTGTAGCTATGCCACAAACAGCATAAAAAGTTTCTTTGGTATCTACGGAGATATCCCCAGCAGAAGAATCGTATCTATGGGCATTATTTAAAAACCCTGTCTTACCTTTACCAAAACTAATAGCTTGTATAGTATAGTTTGAAGTATCTAATAATGCAGATGCTGAAGCTACCTCTGACAGGCTGGGTGATACCGTTAATAGGTCAACAAAAGATTCTCCCGCTCCATCTACAAGAAGATTATCATTCTCGTAAACAAGATCATTTCCGTTATATATTTCTATACTTCCTTTCATACTAGGTATCTAACCTTATTCCTGTTATCTGTGCGGAGTGTGCATTATACGTTGACGAAACCCAGAACGGATGCTCTCTGTAAGAAATTCTACTACCACCACTAGTATTATAGACGCTGCTGCTGTCAGTTGCTATTCTAGTTGCTAATCCGCTACCCTTACTCGTCGCAGAAATTTTATTATAGTGTATGAACAGCTTCCTTAGGTCCTCAGGGCAGATAGTAGTTGTAATTGATGACGGACAAGGGTTGAGAGAGAATGTAGGACTAGGAGTAACTTTAGAGTAATTATGCAAAGTCTCATCCCGTAAAGAAACTTTATCTAGTAGCAAGAAAGTATCCCTACCTTCACTAATACTAGGATTCATAAAGATTTCTACATAGTATTCTTGATCATAAGTATGAATATGAGAATGACAAGGACTACCATTCTTTGTATCAAAAGTCCACTCATAAGTATCAAAATGGTATTCCTCTAAATCTCGTATTATTCTAGGATTATTAACTAAATATTTAGAATTTATTATGTTATCATAACACGCAATAATTTCTTTAGGGTAGGTCTTCTTTGGAGTAAACACTTTACTTTGTGTTTGGATAACCTCTGCCTTTGTTAATTTCCTAGCGTCATATTTTACCCAACCATCCTCATTCCAATAATGATAATACCCATCAGAGTCTACTCCCGTATGCACCCAAACACTAAACTGAGACTCACCGAATATTGGCTGCGATTCTCTGCCAGTTAAAGCATCTATTTTTATAGAGTACTCATGGTCTGGGCTTAAGAAATTAGAAACTCCATTATAATAATCAATAGATTTTCTATCTGTTGTACATACGCCAGTCGCAAAATTATAAGATCCAAATTTCGGACCTACGCTAACAGTATGGGGACTGAATGCTCCACTAGGGGTGTATGATTTCGCTAAGTCGAACCTTACTCTGGGTAATCCATCAATAGCTTTTAGCTTTATTAAAGTATTGTTGATAGCATAATTACCTTTATACCTGCTGTAATTTGAAGGATCCAAGTTATATATCTGGAAATTATTAGAGGACGCTGCTCCAGACGTACCTATAAACTCTACCCCACTAAGGATATGCATATTCCTAAACTCTGCCCCACTAACAGTTAATGACGATAGAGCTTCTGCTTGCCCAACTATTGGAACGATTATATCTTGATAAGAACTAACAACATATGTTCCCGAAGGAGTCCATACTGCATTAGGCCCCAAAACCCCACTCGCATAGGAGTGAACCTCACTAAGTAAGTCCACTTTTTTTACGTCATTAACAGCCTTGTTAATTAATGAAGAGGTATTTAAGTAGCTTTCTGCTATCCTTCCCAAAACATTAAAGTTGCCGTTGTACACTAAAGGGCCGAAGGTATGAGAAAATAAAGAAGGTCCACCATCTGGATCCAATTCAGGAGTACCTAAAGAGTGCCTTCTAAAAACATTAGTGTAGTACTTATATAATTTGTGAACCTCTGGGCCTACTGAAAACTGGTTGTAGTCTGTCTCGCTATTTGGAAATGCTCCGCTTAATTGAGTTGAGCTATTAGCATAACTCCTATCATTATTTTTCCAAGAATGCGTTTTATGAAATCCCGTTATGCTTGCGTCAAAGTTTGCGGACACATAAACTTTGGATTCTTCAAGCTTTCTAGCCTCTCCTAAGTTATGATAAACTGCATAGATATCAGGTAAGGTATCCCTGGTCATATAATTAGAACCTACAGAAACCGAAGCTCCTGAGGTTGTGGCTGGCGATCTTAAGCCTCGGCACGGATAAGTATTAGACGTATCGACCCCAGAGAAAGTGTTTGCAGACTCTAGAGTTTCACAAGAATCATACGGTCCTCTAGTATCCCTAATGTAATCATTTATAGAATAAAAAGTACCTGCTGAAGCAATGTACCCTAAAGGCATAAACCCTAATGATGAGGTTATACTATTCTCTAAGGTTGAAGCGTCCATGTTAATAGGCATACTAAACCCATCCCTAAAGAATACCCCATCTTTTGGTAGCAGGTTCTTATGATCTCTTCTCCTAAATGCATTTCTTGGAGTAGAGCATACAGCAAGAACAGAACTAACTAAAGGATTATAAACAGAACTAGCGTCTGCTCTTTTAAAATTTGCATTAGGAAAAAGAGCCCTACTATTAACAGTACTAGCCCCATATCTATTAAAAGCTCCGCAAACATTTAAAAAGTTGTCTTCTTCCTTATAGTTTAATAAACTATCAGAAGAGTTAGAATCAATAGTGGTTTCATCTATAGAAGATACGAAGGCATCAATTAAAGGGATTGAGTGTGCAGGAGAAAACCTCTCTGAGATTCTGGCTCCATCTAATAAGGCGAAAGCTGAATCTTTTGATTGGGATTTTGATAAGAAGTTATAGTCTGTAGCGTCAAAGCTAATTCTAAAGTGCGAAGACTTTCCACTCCATAAGCTTAAGTATTCAGACTTATTAATTGATGAACTAGATAATACTTCTTGGAAATTTGGGGGTATTTGCAAGGATGAAGTAAAAAGTAAAAAGTTATTATTTGATCTTATATCATCCGTAGCTTTAGTGCTATTATTTAATATGTAATCAGTTACTGCTGCTACGCCTTCTGTAGTAACCCCCGCACACTCAAGACGATCAATTAGCCTATTAACAAGATCTTGTGTAATCTTGGTATCTTTATAGTATAAAAGTTCCTCGAATGGCGGTATTGGAAAATCTTGGTGTTGTCTATAACTAAAAACAAAATCATCGTTCTGGTTTATATGTTCTAAGTATACATTACCACCTACTTCACCACACTCTTCGTCATGGTATGCTTTTTTACCTAACTTATAAACACCGTGCCCGTCAGGACCAAGGAAGGAAATAGCACCTTCTAGAATAGCTTGATTGTATTCTACGCATTCCTCATCAAGAAAACTATAATCTTTATACTTTAACTGCTCTGGGGTTAGGCAGAAAGTTTTCCCGTTACTTGAGTTAATAACCTTTGATATAGGGAAAGTAGTTCCTGAAAAAATAAAGTTACTAGGATTGGATTGTACTAAATCTAAAAGAATGTAATCAACATAATTTTTGATATTCTCATCGAAGTTGCTTGAGTTATACTCAGGTATCTTTAGCTTTGAAGATACCGTTCTTGTCCAAGAAACCCTATCAGAAAACGCAGGAGAATATGTGGCTAAAGCGTAGTAAATTAAATGAGGAACGTAAGACTCATAAAGCTCCGAAACGCCACCTGATAGATCAAACGTAGTGTCTGCAAAGATCGAATTGATGGCAAGCTGTAAGGCTTTCTTGGTTCCTGTTGCCTTGTATACATCAAGAGCTTTCCTTAATTGAAGCCTCCATCTAGACGGATCATACCCAAAGAGTTTCCACCCTATCAAATCAGCTAATTCTTGTAGATACTCCTCTGGGCAATTATTTATATCATAGATATAATTTAGTTTCTCAGCGTTCTGTTGGTACTCTCCAATAGAAAATCCTAAAGCCTTTAAAAATTTATAGAATGGACCCGCAGGTTCTAAAGAACTAGTTGTAGTAGCCCCAGAGCTTATGTAATGATCAAAAATCTCAAGAATTCTCTCATCGTCCTTCTCAAATAATTCAGGAGAATAAGCAATATCAATAAGAGTTTCTAACTTTTGTAGTTGTTGAGTCCCGCTTACATAAGTCCCAGTTCCTGACAAATATTCAGAGGGGATAACTTTGTTGTCACTAAAAGTTGAACAAGTAGTATAATTTCTCCATAAGAAATTCGTAAGACCTTTTATACCATCAACCGTCTTTAGAGGTTTGCCAAAGTAAGTAGATTCAGCTAGGCTACTAGCAACATAAGTGATAGGATCAAACGCTAACCCTCCGTCTGCGGAAGTGTTAAGGAAATAAAACCAACCTAAGGTATCAGCCAAATACTCATGTGCAGAAGAGGAGTCCGAGTTGGTATTCCAATATCCAGAAGCAGCGGCAGTATTTGTAGCTAACGCAGGATCATTTAATCTTATTTTCGGCAATAAGACATCTGATAAGAAAGTATAGAAAGCGGAACTACTATCATAATCGCCCATACTATAACCTAATGGGTATAGTATTTTATTCTCAAAATCATAACTAGTTATATCAGTTATATTGTTTTGCTTTACGAAATATGGAGCAATACCACTAACATTACCCATGTTGGCTAAATTAGCAGTAGACGATACATTTAATATGCTTCCAAAATTAGCTGCTACCTTAAGGTGGCTATTAAGGACCTGATCAAGTAAATCAATACTTTGACCACTTAATGAAATGTCTTCATTAATATAGGTATACGGAATAATTAGCTCTAAAGCTTTTGCATAATTCCGTGATGTATACTTCTTTTTGTTCATGCGTATTCAACATTAATAACCAAGTTATTCAGTTGTACTATTTCGTTATAATCAATAGTGATATCTTTATCAATATTATCTATCTTAATATATAAAACCTTATCGACATCTATGAGCTTTCTGGTAATATCAGAAATAACAAAGGGTCTTCCAAAATCCATATTATCAACTTTAAAGTAATCTAAAACCTTATCCCTTACTAACGCTTTCACCCCTTCTTCAATATTTTTGAACTCTTTATCAATAGTTATTGTGCAATGGAAATCCAAAGAACGAACTAACCCATCAACTATTACAATGTCATCTGTTAGCATTTTCTTTAAATTTATAGCATCTAATAATTCTTTTTTGTATGATAGTGTAGCTTTTTTAAGTTGTAGGTCTGTTGCTTTCTCTAACACATATAAATCTATAACATTAGCAGACGAGAAAGCTTTTCTTACAGCAGCCGTAGCTTTCCCTATAGTCCCTTTTTCACTACTAAAATTGTTAGCAAAGGAAACAAAATCCTCTAGAGTTACAACCCTATCCTGCCTTTTAAAGGTAAGCGGGGCATACCTTTTTGCATGTTCTATGCTTTCTGCTTCAGACCCTCCCGTTGCTAAGTCTGTATTTGTTAACAGTCCTTGTTGCGCCAAAGATCCAAGGGCTAGGGTAGTGACAGATAGAGCCCCAGTAGATAAATTGCCCCTAGATCCCCCTCCCACCCTATAACTAACATTATAGGTAGAATTTATATCAGGAGAAACGCCTAACGTATCATCACCGAAAATAACTGTTGCTGCGAAATCATCATCATATGATACTTCAAAAACCTTATCAGACCCACCTGAGGCAAAGAAAACACTATCCACTTGTGTATATGCTCCACCAACCCCAACAACATCAGAATTTATATACACTTCTACGCTCCCATCAATTACGGGAGATTCTTCCATAGTAATAGTCTTTACACTATCCCCAGTCGTAAATACTCCATCTTCTTTAACATAAGACCCTTCCTGTACAATTAAGTTATCCCATACAGTATAGGGAGATACACTTTCTGATCTAAGCAGTTCTATGGAAGAATCAGCAGTAAGACTTTCTAAAATACCATTGTTAACTTTATACAAAGTATAATTTAATGAGCTTTCATCCTCTGGAGAAGTTACTGTGTATGTTCTATTAGCAGCGGGAATGGTAAAGGAAGGCTCTCCACCAAGCAGAGGAGTGCTGGGAAATGTCAAAGAAGCATTAGCAGTCGCAGAGAGAGGACCTTTCATTTTTACGCCCACCAACTCTAACAATTTTTTAACATTATTTCTATTCTTAGCAGTCCGTAAGAAACTTTCATTAGCTAAAACATCAGTCTTTAAAGAAATCACAGAACCCATGTATGCTATTATCTCTACAAGCATCATTCCTAAATCAGATTCTGAGAAGTTTTGGTACTCTGTAGGATAAACAGCTTTAATGTACTTTATAACCCCATCCCTAATAGAAAGAAAATCGCTGTCTGTGAAATTGATGAGCGTCTCTTTTTTGGAGTCGCTAACCGAAACCAACTTCATAAAATCAGAAACAACTTGTCCTGTGTAAAAACTCATGATATCTTAACCTCTGTATAAAAAACTAAATTAGTTTCATCTTTAACTCGTAATCTAAGCTTTAAATCTATAACTTGATTATGATCTTTACCAACCTCATCCACCTCTGTTATTTGTATATCTTCTATGAGAACCGAATCCAAATACTGTGTTATAGATTTAATAACTTGATTTTTGATTCTCTCAATTGTATTGTTATCTAAAGGTTCAAATAGGTACTTTCTTAATCCACACCCAAAGTCTGGGAGCATCACCCTCTCTCCAGGCTCCGTAGTTAATAACTGTTTAAGATTATTTTTTATAAGTGTTTCATTGCTCTCTACATGGAAAAAAGGATGACCATTCGTTACTTTTGACCCTACAGGAAACCCAAACCCTTTTTTTGAAAAGAATTTTCCCTTTATATCCTGAGTAGTTACAGGGGATAAAGTTGTTCCGTATATAGTTTTAGTGTTTGTATAAGCCATTAGATATAGATATTTTTAAAGAATCCCTTTTGTGAAGTATAGTTCTTAGCTACCTCTGTGGAGTCCATTGCTTTATCGTAGAATTTTGTACTACCCACAAACCCTCGTAAGCCACTAATTACGCCTCCATGCGACCACCCTTGTCGGTTATTACCCATAAAGTTTCCATTATTCGTCATGCCGTCTGTATACCCTCCACCTATAATCCAGGGAGTAAATCCTATAGGCTGAATAGTCCCTGATTTATGTAGCTTAGGACCTTCCTGGAGTTTTTTAAGTAAGGTCCCCGAAGAAGCGTTATACTCAAAACTATTCGACCTGGATAATGTTGGGATATTTATAGGGCTATATTTCTTTGTGGCAAAAACTTCAGACAGGCTAGAGGTAGCCATTAACTCACCATCTAAACTCATTCGTACCTCATCTTTTGCTGGATCTAAGGCCACATTAACAAGTATGAATGCACTAGAAGCATCTCCATAGGATTTTAAATGTGTTCCTACAGAGGACCCATGAACTACCATTTTATGGAAATCATAAGACGAAGGGCAAGAGTTATTGTTGTAATTTTCTTTATTTAAAAAGGCTACTGAAGATGCTGAATTTACTGACTGAGTTGGAGCCAAGAAGAATGAGGTGTCTCCCACAGGGTTGTTAGAAGAATTATTAGAATATTCCGCGCCCCCTATTGAGAGTCTTCTATCCCTAGTAAAGCCTAGTAATAATCCTCGCACGGTTGTATCTCCGAAGTCTGGGCTTATCTTATCGAAATGATCAGGAGAGTCTGTACTCAATCCAGCAGGGAAGCCAACATTTTCACAACCTAATAATACTTTAGTAATAGAAGATGCTCCACCACCGAACCATCCTGTACTTACATTATTCATATTAGGAACATGAACCCAAGACTCAAAAGTAAAGCCGCTACGCTTATATCCTAAGTCTCTATACTCTGAAGTATTCTGTACCATAACATAAGACCCAACGGCACTTGGAGTGGTTGACGCTGTTTCGTCTGTCTCTAAGATACCTTTCAAGAAAGGTACACCTAATCCAGACACGAAAACGCTGGAAGGAGAAGTTCCTACTAATTGTGCATTGTTATAAATACTATCAACTGCACAATTAGTAACTTGATATTTTTCTGACCCAGGATCTACAACTTCGGGCTCTAAGAAGTTATAGATCGAGAAAAGCCCATCAGTAACAATCTGATCAGTAAGTGACGTAACATTCGCGTCCGTACCGCTAACGCTACTTGCCGCATGTGATATCTGGCCTCTCCCAATATCAGAAATTAAAAATTCCTCTGTATCTAAGTCTCTGGTAGAGTAGCTTGGGGCTATAACAAACTTTGGATTTAGGGGTAAGATAATTCCAGAAACTTCGGATTGGTTGAACACTAGTTTCTTTTGGGAATCAACATCAACAGAAATATTCAAATCTCTTAAGTAAGAAAAATCATTAATAGGAATATCTCTTAAAGAAAAATCTTTAAAATCCTTAACTTTTGAATCAAATGTTCTTGGAGCTTTTATAGCAATTTCTATTTGTTTTTTTCTTCTATTTATTTTATCATCATGTCTTGCTATATCAGAGTACATGGACTGACGAAGATTGATGACCATAGCAGACTCCTCGCCTTCTGAAGAAATTAATTGTGTAAGATAACCAGAGGTGTCATATATGTGTTTATTTTTTTGCCCCACAAGAACTTGTAAAAAATGATCATTATCATAGAAGTCTTGCATGGTTTCGCCATCATCTATTATTTCAACATTGAACAACTCACTCTTGAGAGACTGTAGTTCAGCGTAGGAGATAGCAGTACCCCTGCCACCTAAATTAGGGTCTTCTGCAAACTTCCACTTATCGCCCTTTTTAATAGCTTTTTGTTTTTTATCCAGGTAAATGAATACTGGGTCTAGGCCGCCCTTTTGAGAATCATAATACAGACCGTCTTGAGATAATAAAAACTGACCATCTACCGATCTAGGAGGACCATAAATAAGATCAAAGATCGGCTCGTCTGCTGATAACCCTGGGAAAGTTATATTGCCTTCCTCGTCAACAACACCCTCTCCAGTCTCTGGCAAATCTAATCTAGAAAGTGTAGAATCAAGGAATATGTTATCAAAGTAGGAATCAGCGTTTAGGCTGGGCTCCAGCTTAGGGTTTTGGCTTCTACTGTATAGAACTTGTTTCATACCATTAATAAGGAGAGAAACCTTATTAATAAAATCGTGGGAAGAGTTAGCCTTTGTTATTTCTGATGCATAATAAGCAGCCACATAATTCTCAAATCCTACACTACCTAGATTATTACCAGATAAAAACTCTTCTCTGATATTGGCTGCTTGCCCCGAAGCAAAAGACATCAGTACAACATACTCTGCTATAACATTTTGAAGACCAGATTTAACATAAGAGTTGTCATTTGTATTAGCATATAACCGTCTATTATTACTAATAGACGAACCTAAAGCATTTCTTAATGCTGTTAAATTTTGAATGAGTTCAGCGTCATTAAACCAAAAAGCACTCTTAGAAGATTTATGATATAAAATACTCTTTCCGCTATCAGTAGAGTACTCAATAACCCCAGAGTCCATCATTATTTTTTTATATACTGCTTTTAGAGTTCCCCCAGCCCTACTCTTAGCTCCTTGAGCTAAAGATAGCAAATTAGCTAACTCTGTGGTAGGGATCATCTTTAAATGATTCATAGATAAGGACAAGAAAGATATAGGCATACCAAAGGCTAAGGTAAGAGTTGCCCCCGCTGGAGCCATTATTGTATTCCCTATGATTCTAGAAAATAATTTTGCGTCAAATGTTGCCATATTTTAATTACCGTCCCCTGTTCCATGAATTCCCTCTATCAGCGAACCTATTCCTAGCGTTGAATTCTGTCCTGGTATCGGGTTTAGTTTTATAGGTTTATCGGTTGGGGCAGTCACCCCTACCCCTAAGTTGTTATCTCTTAATTCTGCGTCGATGTTTGGGTCTGAGAAAGAGAATCCACTATTTAAATGTATTTTAGATGCTTGCATTTTTATGTCTCCAGGGGTCCTTATAGATATATCTTTCTTAGCCAATATATCTAGCTTATCTTCCGACTCAATGAACACTTTGTTTCCTTTAATGTATACTTCTCCTTCACCGTATACCATAAGTTTATCTTTTGAGTATATCTGAATCATCTGATTATCACGATCATCACCTAAAGCTTGAATAAAAATACGACCTCCCTGTTCTGGGACCGTAGCGTGATCATAAGGATCAATAGGTTCCCCATCCTCATCAACATAAGTGGTTAATTCGGAATAGCCTAATGCTTCATTCATAGGATCGGATTCTTCTTCTCCAGTAGGCTCTATATCACTTGGGTCCTGTACCTTCCCCTGACCGTTTCCTATAAACTCCTTCCTTCCTTCTGTTGTAATATTAACATCCATATTACGGCTAATGAGATTAATATTACCGAACTCTTTTTCAGATACTGGGATTTTAGATGCTCCTCCTGAGTTGTTAATTATATCAATATCTAACCCTTCAGTAACCTCCATCCAGATTTTCCCAGTCTCGCTGTGATAGTTTTGATTGCTCTCGGTTTCTATATGAAGCTCTTGGGCTCCTGCTGTTTCCACCTCTTCTCCTGTTAGTTTAATCCTATCATGGTATTGAGTTTCCATTTCAATACAATCATTCTTATCAGTATCATATAAAGAAACTTTTTTATGTGTTGGGGTATGTAACTGAGTAAAGAAATCAATAACTTCGTTATTGTGGCTATCTGATAGAATTAATCCATTGCCCGACACAGATTGAAATGCCATCCGTTGAGGGACACCTCTATGGGCCATAATGGGGTTTTGTTCTTTGTAATCCTCTCCACCAATATTGCTAGTTGGAGACTTATCTTCACGATCATCCTCCCCCTCCTCCTCTGTCATAGCATTGGTATTAGAATCCATAACCGTAGACAGATAAAACCAACTTTCAGCCTCGTTAGGTTTAGTGATTAAAATCTTTGATCGGACTTCGGGAAAAGCAACAAGGCCACCAGCAGGGCTTTCCCCTGTTCTCCACCCACCATAAGGAGAACAATACACAACAGGCACAACTTCACCAGCATCTTCTCCAGCCTCAATCCTAGCTTTGAAAATATTGCTATCACAAGTTGCAGGGAACTCTACAGTTGCCGTTGCTTGTTTTGGTGCATTGTTTGTGTTTTCTGACATAATGTTTCCTTATTATATAATAGTTATCCAGAAGAGCCAATCTTAACTAATACGAACTTAGACTTAGCTATTCCTGTGCTGGAGATTTCGTGTTGAAACCCAGCTATCCTATACGCTCCAGAGAAAAAAGCATTAGACAGGTTTTGAGATATCGTACCGCTTCCTGGCACTAATGCTTCAGGTGACATAGCATTTACTAAAACTTCAGAACCTATTACACTTTGATCTGATAAATGAAAATGAGGGAGGGTAGTTATCGTCATATTCACAGCCTTCTTATACATTAACTCATATGCCGCTGCTAGAATTGAAGTGGGGTTATTATTCGTGGTGGTATCCATACCATAAGTTGTTTTGGCATCGGTCTTACATAATGCTTTCTCTGCGGAAATAAGCAGTTCTGCAATATCAGAAGCACCTACTACTCCAGAGTCTGCTAAAGCACCTTTGATTGCCTCAATGTCTGTGTCAGCACCAGCTTGCCCTGCCTCGGATAACTTTGCTGATATTTTTGCGATCTTACTGCTTGCATTAGCTTGAAATCCTGCGGTGAGGGCTGCAAAATAAATACCATCTGTATTCAAATCAATATTAAGAATATTAGGGTCTGTAACATTCATTCTAAATTCAGGAATACCAAAAGTTGGGCCTACACCTTTTCCCGCAAGCCTTTTATCCGCTGGGTGCAAATACTTGTATGCACCTTCACCATTCCCATAAACAACATTCTGGATTAGCGATGCGTCCCCAAAAAAGATAATAGGACCATCCTCATTCACCCCTGGAGAACCCTTGAAATTCGACACTATATCGGATCGGCTCTCTGCCACGAACTTGACATGGCAGGTAGGGTAATTTTGCATTATAGCCTCTTTTATCAGGCCAATCTTGGCTTTTATCCCCTTGTAATGCCCCGTGGATACCTCGGTGACGCTTTTCATTTTAATGGTGTACTTTGCCTTGTCTACAAACCTCTCTTTTGTATCATCACAATCCTTGAAGTAGTCCAAGTACTTTGCATAGTTTGTTTCAGCCAAAGTGCTGTCTTTGGGATCTCCACTAACAAACTCGCTGATATTGTCAACATATATAGAAGCACCGAACTTCGCAAAACACTTATTAGCGGCATCCAATAACCAAGCCTTCTCATTGTCTTCGGGCGTAATACCTGTGCCTCTTTTACACATAACGCTTTGAGCTATGGCTTTAATTCCATAAGTATTAATATTTGGCATTAGAGCAACTACATTATTACAATTAGTCGCTTTCCGCACCATAGTCCTTAAACAAGACATGAGAGTAGCATGTACATCAAAGTGCTGAAAAAAGACATTTAAATCTTTAGTGTCAACCCCAGCCCTTTCTGCAAACCTAAACCAATTTCCTACAAATCCAGTTCCACCGTACTGCTCTGACCCTACAGGCTTGCCCTCCCCAATCTCAAAAGGACCAACGGTTCCGATGGCACTATTCTTTATGCCATCCAAACCGACTGTCCTGCTTGACCCTTGAATATCAGGAGGAGCAGTAATGAGATCTTTATGAGGGATAAATTTAAGAACTAGCTTTTTAATATTCTTTGTATCTATTTTTAAGGAGGCATTTGATAAAGACAACTCAAAAGGACCAGCCCAATCGGCTAAATCATCCCCTACTCCATAAGTTATCCACACCTTTTTTCTTTTTGCGGCTTCTACTAGTTTTGATACAGAACCCCCTCCTTGAATATTGGATTTTTCTGCGTCGATTAAGGTCTGTTCGGCTTCTGAGTCTACTTGACCACCTTGTTCAAATAATTCACTTGCAAGAAGATCTTCAACATTTAATGTCATAAACCTTTGCTCAATTTCAGCAACAGGGTCAATCATTTCTAAAGTAATAGAAAACCCACCGTCCTTACCTTCAACACCTAAATTATGCGTCAACCTAGTAAAGTTATTAGAATGATTATTAAATACTGCGATATCCTCTCCTCCAATGATAGATTGGAAGTTACCGCCACCTATCGCATTATTGATACCTTCTTTGGTAAACGATAAAACAATTAAGGGAGTTAATACTGCTTCTTGTATGCTCATAACTTAGAACTAAGAATAGGAATTAATATCCTATCTCCAATATTTAAATCCTCAAACGGATCAGTAATATTATTAAATAGCATAATCATCCACCAAAAAGTAACTGTCCCATAATAAACAGAGGAGATAAGATCAGGACGATGCTCATAGCCTGGAGGAATCCAACCTACCTGATAGCTATACTTTTCTCCTCTGTGTTCCATAAAATCATCAGCATCCTCGTTACCTAAAAGACTCCTAACTTCTCTATTATTAAACTTGTATACTTCTGAGCCTAAGCTATAAAAAGATTTAGAATTTAAATCTTCCTTTACTCTAGTGCTACTATTAAGTTTAAAATCATCGTATGCCATTATTTTACCTCCTCTAACGAAAGGCTGATGGTTACTTGCCTTGGAGTTAATCCCCCAGCGTCACCTTCAGCGTTTCCTAAAAATCCAGCCTTGTCATCTCCTTTAATATCAATCTTGTAATCTTTTACAATACACAATACTTTATCATATAAGCTAGTGTAAGTAAATCTAACAGTAGGTGGACCATCTTCTGGTTTATCACCCTCATTAGCGGCACAAGCTTGAATAACTTTTACCCAATGGGAAAGCTCAGAGTCTGCTTGTCCACCCTCACCTCCGTCATCGCCACCTCCCCCAAAAGAGTCTTGGTCCCCCATGTTGCCTCTTCCCGCTGCGTCAGACGCACCTACAAACTTTTTAATATGATCAAGAAGCACATCAAATTGGAGTTTTATTGTTCTTGATTTGGCTCCTAGATAAGCATAAATAGTACTTGATCTAGCAAGAATGTCGTATCTAGCATAGTTTGCAGCCTTTGATTCGGTTACATTAATATTATTAACAAAGGTTAAGACTTGGGTTCCTTCAAGATCACCTCCCTTTAATTCAAATTCTAATTTTCCTAGTTCTGCGCCCATTATTTATTCCCCCGCTGCTCCTCTTACACTTGACATCGACTGAGCGACTTCGGCAGATATCCCAATGTCTAACCCCTGGGAAACCAGTTGATCAAAAATACGTTCTTGTACATTAAGCATTCTCTCATTAGCTTGTTCATTGGCCTCTCTTAAAACATGAAGAATAGACTCACTTAGCATATTTCCAAGAGAGTCTTGGAAGTGCGTCCCTGGAACAACTTCAAGGGCTTCAGGTTCTGGCTCAGTATTCTTAGCGGTGGCCTTCGTTGAATCAACTATATCGGCTAGGAGGTCTAATTGATCATCCAATTTAGAGTTTTGTTTCCCTAAAAGGGCATCTTGACCAGCCGCTACCGTTTCAGACAATGTTTTCTTCCCTTGTCTTCCTTTGACCGCTGCTGCAAGTTCATCTTGTATTTTTTGTTGCCTAGTAAGAGCGGCCTCCCTATTATTAAAAACTTCCTCTACGCCAGAAATAGGGTGCGTTACATAAAATTTACCAGCCTCACCACCTTCTTTCTTGCCTATACTAAGCACCTTATGTGCGCCAACACCAGCAGCGATCCCTGTTCCGATAGCAGTCACACCCACAACTGTTGAGGCCACAGCAGCGGTCGTTGCCAAAGCTCCTGTGCTTAAAACTGTCCCTGCTGCCGCAGCAACTAGAGGAGCGGCAGCACCAGCAGTAAGGACAACTGCCCCTGCTGCTACGACACCTGCTGTAACCATTCCCGCAATCTCCCACCCAGACATGCCTTCTGCTTCCTTTTCCGTGCCCTCTAAGACACCAGCCGACAGCGCAGCAATCTGTTTATCGGTCATCATGCCCATCCTGGTTTCACCCGCTCTTTTGTCTAACTCATCAATGGTATTTTGATCAACATCCATTACATAGGACAACGCTTTTAATATCGTGGAAGCTACAGTTAGGAAAGCAAGCTCTATAGTGGGTAAAGATTTTAATAGAAAATCATCAAGTCCGTTGGCAATATTCAGCAGGACACCAGAGAAAAAGTTTACAACTTTATCATACATACTTCCCCCATCACCAAATTCTTTACCTAGCGTGTTAGCAACCCAAAGAAACACCTTACCTACTGCTCTGAAGATTGTCTTTATTCCATCCATCAGATTGCCGTTTTCTAACATGCTTTCTGTAAAGCCCTTAACAATCATCTTAATGGGTTCAACGATATAAGCCCTAAATGCATTCCCTATTTCTGTTGCATTTGCGACAATCATCTCATAAAGCTTTGCGCCCTCCTCTAACCAAAGATTAGCTATAGGTTCCCATAATGCTAATGCCTGTTGTTTAAGCGTACTCATCATGTTCATCCCCATAGCCATTAACTTTTGAGAGCTTGTCATTTCAACATTCATCAAATCGTCTAAACGCTTAAATGCTGTCACACTTTTTCCTATCTGTCCTGTCATTATTGAAGCTTTTAGACCAGCATCATTAAAGCCATCGAGGCCACTTCCCCACATTTTTATTTCTGCGTTTGCTCCTTTTACAGCTTGCCTAAACGCTTCTGCAAATTCCGAAGAAGTTGTAGCATTATTCATTGCTTCTCTCGCAGCGAGAATATTCAACTTAGCGGATTCACTATAAGAATCTATTCCCCCCATGAGGGCATCCATTGCTTCTGCTATTTGCTGTTTGCCTCGTCCCCCAAGCTCCCCTGATATCTCCGCAATAGCCCCTGCCATCATCGGGCTAAGATCATCTAATAACGCAGCATCTTTAGTTTGTTGAGATAACGCATTCATCGCACCGACAATTTTTTCAGCATTAACACCATAAGTTAATTGCGCTCTAATTGTGGCTTCCGCAACAGAATCCAACCCAGCGTTGGTTAGCCCCATCTGAGTTTGTAACCCCTCAAGACTGGCGATAAGACCTTTAAAGTCTCGTCCCGTCATCTTCTGCATCTGAGTTAGTTTTGCTACTGACTTGGTGTTACCACGAAGACCGCTATCAAACATCGTCATTGTAGTTCCCAACCTCTGGCTGAGAATACCTGGCATCTCCCCTATCGAATCAGCAAACGCTGTTTGGAACCCACCAAGAGTTTTACCCATACCCAGGGCTTGCTCTTGTAGAGCGTCAGCGGTGGAAAGACCAGAGGAGAATGCTTTTCCTACATTTGCAAGGCTTATATCTAAACCAGAAAAAGCCTTAACTAAACCACCAAACCCACTAACAATTTTTTTAGCTAACCCAGGTAAACTGGTTAAGGCTTTGAGAGGCGAGGTAGCTAAAGATATAACGGCTTTAGCACCTGCCATAGCAACGGTCAGACCGATCATTTGACCCGTCATCTTAGCTATCCCCATACTCGCTTTTTTATCTTCTTTCTCTTTCTCTTTCGGAGGAGACGGCGCGGGTTGGGGAGGAGGAGGAGGCTGAGGAGGCTGTTTAGGTAGAAAACGGCCCTGTTCATCCCTTCCTTGTTTTGGTGTTTCGTCTGCCATTAGTTTTCCTCTGCGTACCTAATGTGTTTTATATTATACATGGAACCCAGCCTATAGGTTTTGTAGGTATCGGGTTGTCTCTGTCCTGTATTATATAGGTTCTCTAGATTATCCAAAGAAGTAATCTGGCCTGGATTAAGGTTCACGCAACTTATTACAGTATTGCCTAATTCTGTGACATCACTTACAGGCTCTACTAGCATAGCTGTTATTTCTAAGTGGCTTGTTTTTCTGCCATGCTTTTTGTATTTGGTCATACTCCTTTTACCAGACAACCATTTAACACTACCATCAATTTTCCTGTGTGTTTTTATTTGAACTAAAGCATACTTAAATACTAAAATACTTCCGACTGGTAGGATTTTAAGTTCTGCTTTAGCTACAGGGTAGTGAAGTTGCTTAATTTCTATCTTCTTACCTTCCCGTTGCTGGACCTCTTCAGCTAAGGGTTTTAAAAAATCCAAGAATTTTTTAGAAAATGCAGTCATCTTGCTTATAATATATAGAATACATAATGGATACTAATTTAGATATAGACATCATAGACTTCTTGGACTTAATAAATGTTACTTTAAGTTCTTCTTTCATAGAAAAATGGAAATATAGATATTCAGAAAAATTTATAAAGCAGTTCCAACTAAAACTTCTTCAGTCTTTAAATAAGCAAAAGCCTTTGAAGATGAATACTTTATATAATTATCTAACTAAAAAATGTAGTTACTCTTCTGAACAGGTTCTTAACTTCTTCAAAGCTATAGATATAGATTGTTACTACCCTTTAATTATAGGAAAGCTAAAAACCTAGGTTTTCTTTTTATAGCTTTTAATATTTTCTTCTATAGTCTCTGGTTTCTCAAATACTGGGCAAAGAGTCTTATACTCACACCAGTTACAGAACTCATTTCTCGATGCGTTAAGATCAGTTTTCTTACATTTTCTGATTTTCCATACTTCATCAACTACCTTCTTGATATGAGCATTAATCTGGTTCGGAGAATATCTAACGCTAACAAAGTTATCAGTTAGAGGATAGTAATGTGCAGCAGTAATGTTCCCTAAAGGGACTCCGTATAGTTTATGTACAGCCAGTACATACCCTTTCAGTTGGTCATCTTGGAAGAGTTCTACTTTACTCTTTTCTCTCTTAGAGGTTTTGTAGTCTATGACTAGGTAGCCCCCCTCTTTCCCTTTAATTACTCTATCTATGATACCGTTAAGAGTGATATCCTTTTTAAGCTCTAGCTCAAAGCGTTGCTCCGTAGAAATATTCTCAGACAACGAAGCATTAAATCTTAAAAAGTTATCAATACAGGTTTTCGTCCTATCGTCCTCATTTTCTATATTGTAAGTTTCTTTAAACTCGTCTGCTAACTTGTTTAATTCTTCCCTACTGGTCGCGCCCACCCCGTCCTCGAAAATTTTGTGGATATATGACCCAAAATTAAGAGCATTTTGGTTTAATGGCTTAGGACCGTTGATCCTATCGACATAGCGATAGCGGTACTTCAGGCGACATTGCTGGAAAGAATTTAATTTTGAATTGGATACTGTTGAAATAAACATATGGTAAAACCTCACTACATTATAGAGTACCTAGTGGAGAAATTCGGTCAAGTAGGCCGATTATCTGCAAGTGGGCGAGAGTTCGTAATGCCTTCTGTCATAGTAGGTAACGACTACAAGTGCCATCTTTCTATCAATGTTGACACAGGCTTGTGGCAGGATTTTAAAACAGGGGACGTAGGCAACTTCGCAAAATTGTTAACCATAGTAGAGAATATAAGCTACGAGAAAGCTAAGGAGAAGATCTTCCTTTTAGAGTTCGAAGATGATGGTTCCCAATCCTTCACTCCTCCTGGACCCACAGAGGAGGCTTTCCCAGAACACCTCATTCCAGTAAATGTCAACTCCCATTCTAGTGAAGACGATACTTTAAAAAAAGCCTGGATGCTGTTGTATGAGAGGAGTCTTTTTAATCTTGATAATTTCGAAGAAGCTCCTTACTATGTTGCTACTGAAGGGAAGTATAAGGACAGGCTGATCGTCCCATTCAAAAATGAGAACAACGACATCTTCTACTTTCAGGCTCGCGCTTTAAAAAACCAAACACCTAAATATCTAAACCCTATGGGTCAGGTTAAGCCTTCTGATATCTTATACCCATTTGATGAATCACAAGATTACGTTGTTATTTGTGAGGGGCCTTTAGATGCTATCTCTCTACAATTAGAAGGGGTGAATGCGACCTGCACTATGGGCTGTGTGGTATCGGAAACCCAAGCCGATATTTTGCGCGATTTCGGTGGAAAAATCATCCTAGGTTATGACAACGATGAGGCAGGGATCAGGGGGATCGAAAAGTTTGAGAACCTTAGAAAATGTAAAATAATGCCAGAATTCCACGTTACTGCCTTGCCTCCAAATTGCAAAGATTGGAATGACGCTAAAATGCAAAAAGTCCCCTTAGCGGTCTGGGTGTCCGAGAATACGAAAAAATATGATTACACCTACAAGGTGCTAAACGGTCTTAGCTTACTATAACGGTAAACGGAGGACTTACATATGTTTGGTTCAGCATAGTGTACTTTACCGTAATTTGATACGGACCTGTCAAAGTACCGAAAGTTCCATTTGTCCACGATGTTAAGGACTTGCTGGTTTCGGGATCCCAGTTCAATACTAAAGTATTATCGGAAGTAACATCAATCAAAGCAGAGGTATCAGCGTATCCTAAAACGTCCACTCTAGAGGGGAAACCCTGCTCCTCATTTAATTTCTCAATCTTGATCTGAGGGTTAGTGATTACATTGTGCTTAAAGATGTTTTTAATTTCTTCCGTTAAGCCACTATTCTCAACAGTAATATCGTTTGTAATCTTTAAATCTACTTTAGAGCCTAAAGTAATTCTCCTGTTATGCAACTTAGGATGAGGAGTTAGTAGTATGGGCTCTGTAGTTGTATAGAAAGTATCATTGAATAAAGTGAAACCACTAATCAGAACTTGGTAATCAGAGTCTGCTAATAATTTTACAAGCCAAACATCAATGTAGTCTGTAGCTATAGAAGTAGTCGAGGTAACATCAAAACTAGCTCCATGATAATCGTACCCACCCACAGGGC